>Ga0302324_100001210_pt1 | contig 63529 bp, 61 predicted proteins | sample Palsa_T0_1_FD_201949 | JGI IMG/M metagenome (GOLD analysis project Ga0302324, IMG submission 201949) | Peat permafrost microbial communities from Stordalen Mire near Abisko, Sweden - Palsa_T0_1 | ecosystem: Environmental > Terrestrial > Soil > Palsa > Peat permafrost | place: Sweden: Abisko...
TTTCAGAAACCGCCCGTTAAATGGCGCGCAAAAGGGTCTCTCCGCTTTCTGGCGCACGAACTGGGTGTCACGCAAAAGCAGGCCGCGAGATACTGGGACATGGGTTGGGTTCCTGGACGCTACCGCACGTCCAAACGACATCGCCGCATCCGTTATACCGATGAAACTGTTGCCCACACGCGAAAAGTCGTCGATTACGCAAAAGCGACGAATAGGTACGTTCGTTATCACCTCAAGCATATCGACTACTCGGGCATCCCGATTCCAGCGGAGGACTGCACCTCAATGGGTGCCCTTTATCAGCGCGCCATGGAATGCGGCTTGGACGAAGAACAAGCCGCTCATCTCGCATATTCGCCGCACCCCGAAGAACCGCTGTCGTCAGAGGACCTCTGGTTTGAGCTTTTGCACACCTACACAAAAGTGCTGCTTCAGGACGCCTATGCGAAGCAATTGCCGCTGGCCAGCGAAACTATCCAGGCACTGATCGAGACGCCGGATGATTTGGCGTTTCGCCGAGTCGCAAGAGAGGCATGGGCGAGATTTTTGCAGAACAACGTTCTTATGGACGACAACTCCTTTGAGGCGTTCGCTCGCCGACGTGGGAAATGGGCGCTAAAGGAATACCCGAGAGTTGTTATTGAAAAGCCGAACCAAAGAAGAATTTTTTAAAGGTTTGTCAGACTTCGACGAACCTCAAGGACGGGTGTCCAAGATACCGGCAGAGACGCTCGAAAGGTTTTGGGGCTTAAGCGTCAACAATCCCGAACAAGCAAAACTTCAAAATGCTGCGTTGAAACTCCAATTGCTCCAACGGAACTTAACTGCAAAGGAACTCGCGAATGTGCTCGGAATTAGCCGACCCGCTCTGTATCGGCGCTATGGAGCCGCTCCGGTCAGGGCCGCGCTTGAGCTGGTCCGCCACGAGGTGCTTGTAGGGTGCTCGCCGGAGCGCCACGAGGACCCGTAGGCGCGATGGACAGTCCCCCCCCGCCAAAAACGCACCGGTCCGGCCAATTTTGAGGCATCGGCGATTTCAGGCCGCATTCGTCGCGTTTGCCTGAGTAAACGGAACGACTTTACCGCCCTTGCTCGCCGGGGCAATCTCCCAGAATCGTGCCGCGTCGGCTGGCGTCACGCGCGCCCGGTAGTGAGCGTGGAACGTGTGGGGATTGGTGTGCCCCATCTGCACCATGGTCCTACCCGGCTCTTGCATTTTCGCGTAATGGTACGTGCCGTAGCAATGGCGGAGAGCATCGGCAGGCCAAGTCTTGATCTCTGCTTTTTCCCGCGCCCGTTCCAACCGCATAAAGTAGGCGTCGCCTTTTGGCGAAACCGGCCCGGTCGCCTTTCGGTGAGGAAGCAGCCATAGCTTCAAATTATCGGTCATCTCAACCAAGCGGTGCCGTGCCGATTTCGTCTTCGCCGCCTCCATGCGGACCAGCCCCGATTCAAAGTCGATGTCCTCCCAATCCAGCCGCCAGACTTCGGCTTCGGGGCGGAGGCCGGCGAACAGTCCAAGGGCGATTGCCGGGACAATCTCGGGCTCCGCCTGTTTCAGCAGCCGCATCGCCTGTTCGGGCGAGAGAATTCCAGGCGGCTTGTCGACCTGCTTCGCCTTGCTGGTCGCCGTTACGGGATTGGTGAGGGCGTAGCCGCGCTGCACGGCATAGCTCAACAGAACGCCCACCAACCGCCGGTAATTGTTCCGCGTGACGCTGCTATGCGGCAATCCCCGCAGCCAATCGTCGATCCGCGCCGTTGTCAGCGCCGTCACCATTTCATCTGGAAAACAACCGGCAAAGATGTTCAGCCGCGTCCGAAGGTCTTTGATGTAGCGCAGGCTCGCGCCGTCTGAGGCTTTGCTTTTTAGAATCTCGGCGACAAGCTGAGAAACAGTGCGGGTTTTATTCCGAGCCGCAAGCGTGGGCAGGAGCATGTCAACGGCTTCGGTGAGGGAAATCCCATAAGGTGCAAGCTTTTCAACGGCGTTCAGGTATTCACCTCGGGCCTGCTCCGTAAGACTGACGCCCCGCACCCCATAGTTCGCCTGTTCGATTTTCTTCAGTTCCAGGAAGGTTTCGGCGTCCGCCTTCGAAGTGAAGAACCGCCGCGTGCGTTTTCCGCCTAGGGCCGGAACCCGCACGCACCATCTTGACTGGCCCCTGACCGATGTTTTGATGACTTTCAGCTTTAGTCTCTGCATATTTGTGCTCCTTCACGAATTAATACGCAAGTAAGCGCAATATGTCAACACTCGGTCAACAAAAATATCATACCAAGTTAAATGGGCGGACTGTAAATCCGCTGGCTTACGCCTTCAGTGGTTCGAATCCACTCCTGCCCACCACTCTGGAACCCTCATGAATACGGGGATTCCAGCCGATTTGCGAAAATTTTCGCGTACTGGCTGGCACGGTTTGGTTATGACTGGAACCGCCTTGAATTTGTCCGCTAATTGTCCGCTGAATTCTCTCTTGAATTTGAGTTTTGCCACGAACGCATCGCATTTTGTGTAACCAAAAGGCGGTTCGCGGTTGTTCCGGGCGCGGACGGAAGTAATTTTCGGGCCTCGAAAAAAATTTGAAAGTTGCGCTACAACGGGAGCCAGAATGATTCAAGACCGCATTATTCTGTGCCGCAAACATGCGTATGCGGCACAATTTCAAGCCAATCGTGGTGAACGGGCTTCGGCCTCTGGCTCTGTCGAAAAAACTGGCCATTCAAGCCATTGGCAGCGTGAAGCTCGTGCAGAGGATGCTTCACGCCACGAGACACGGTTTGTGCGAGAAACCGTGGCTCCGCATCGCACGCTGGGGCGAGCCGGGTCGGGATATGTTGATCGACACCAGTTCCGTTGAGGATGCGTATGCGCGTCTGCTGGCGGGCGAACATCCGCCGTTGATGCCCAGCGAAACGAAGCGCCGGCGAACGGCGGCCGCGACATCGCAACGGCGGCCAATGTCATCTCCCCATTCGCCATGAACCCGCCCGATGGAATGGCGCCACGCATCCCGGCGAGAACGGGCACGCGGATGAATGGCGGGAAAACTCACCGCAAAACGCTGTGGCCCGATCCGGGCATGAACCATGATTTTGAGAGCGGACGCCCTACCCCTAAGCGCAAGCTTAGAAATTTGAAGCGCCAAATGTCGCGCACATGAATACGCCTCTCAGTCTCGAAGAACGCCAGCGGTTTGTCGCGGCAGCCGCGCGCGATTTCGTGCGCAAGAGTCGCGCGAACGAGCACCCGCTGTCGCCGTATGCGGACAGCATTGCCGAGTTCCGTGAAAAGCGGGCGTCTTACCGGGTGATCGCCAATCTCTTGCACGCGGCGGGCGTGATGGTGTCGCACCATTCTGTCGCGCGCTTTTGTCGCGGCACATTGGAAGCGAAGGCGCGCAAGAAAAGCGCGCCCAGGAAACGCGTGGAAACGCGGAAACCGTCTCGCCAACCGGAACGGCCACCAGGCATCACGACCACACCGCAAACGCCGCAGGTGGATTTGCGCAGGCAAATCGCGCAACGTCGAGCGGAAGGAGGCGATTACATGTCGCCACGAGAGCGCGGCCCGCGCATCGCCGATCCGCGAAACGTGTAATGGGAGGTTTCACGTCTGGCTTCTCGTTGCTTCCCCTGGCGAGATCGGTTCTCCGGAACGTTCCGCTACGGTCAAGGAAGAATCCGGCATAACTCGCTGCGCTCGGCCTTCGGCACTTATTCCGGTTCTTCCTTGACCTCCGCTGCACGTTCCGGCAGAGGCGCTTATCACTTTTCCGCAGGAAAAGTGCTTTTATGCATCCTTTGCAATCGAACTGATCTCCTGTGACTTCTTGCCGTCAACCGGATACCAAATGCTGTTATTCCTCTCGATAGAGTCCGGAAAGAGGTGCTCTATTACGTTATGCACAAAATATGCTTGTGCTATTCGATCGAGGTCGTAGCAATGCCAACGCCGATGCAAACGTTTTATCCCAGTCGGCGGAAACTCCCAAAAGCGAACGAATTGTCGCATCCCTAAGGAAATACACTTAATTTCGTAATATAGACCACGTTCACTATTCACCTCCTTTATGGTGTTCAGCAGGAATTGACCATCTAACGGTTCTTCTTCATATGAGAAAATACCGAAAAACGGGTATGGATGCTTCGCCTTTCTTTCGAGAATACCACCGACACGAGTTATTTTTTGAATAACTTCCTTAAGGTCGCTTCTCTTTATTCTTGTTTTAACCTCTATCGCTGCTCGAACAATGTCAGGTGTAACGATAACGAGATCACCATCTCGAAATAACACAGGCCCAGAATCGTCGTAGATTAAAATATCGATTTGAGTTGATATGCCATACTCTGAGAGGACAAACCCTGATCCGATTTGAAAGGATGACGGAATGTGACGCCGCAAAATCGACCGCAACACAGACTCCTTCCAGGAGCCTACTGTCTGCCAATGGCCCTTACCTATCAAGATCTGCACCCGGTCTTTGACCGCGGTGATCTCGTGAGCCAGGCTTTTGTAGTATCGCTTTGTGTTCATGCCACGCAATCAGTGCATCAGCGAGGTGCTATTTGCACACCTCCGCTGTTTAGCTCTTTGGGCCATTGTTGGAAATCTCTGCCTGGCACTCTCTAATAACGTCCCCAATTGCAGCTTGGTGTCTTTTGCTCTTGAAGCGTTTCCAGCGAGCAGGAAGGCTCGACGAACCGAGCAGGGTAATCAGGGTAGAAAGCTCATTGATGCCCTGAATCCAAGTGTTCCATCCATCCCTAAGTTTGTTGTGAATAGGCAACCATGTATCAAAAGCTGTCCGTAGTGCAGTCAACTCCTCAAGGAGAGCGTAGTCAACCTCGGCAGTCTTCCATTTGTGGCCGCAATGTGTGCAGTGACGTATGCGCTGAAAGAGCTGAATGTCGATGTGTCCTGGCATCGAAACACGTTTCTCTCGGATGCGGGTTGAACCCATCTCGTCTTCGACGTTGCTTATGGTGAGGAGTTTGCAACCTGGGCAATAGATTCTTGTCTTTTTCATAGTGTGTGCAAAATACTTTACGGGAATATCGAGCGCATTATATGGCGTGAATGTTTCATCAACATGGATGCTGCACTCGATAGACTCGCTCTGTCGAGGCATATCTTTCATTGGCTTGGGCGTCCTTATATGTTCTTCACCGTATCTTTTTTAAAAAGAAAGGAAGGTAGGCACCTCTCCATCGGTTAAGAGGTTGTCATTCGACAACAAGATTGGCGTCTTTTCAGATTGCTTTTCCTCCGGCACCTCGACCATCCACCAATATACCTCGACCTTGTCACCGACCATTCTCTGTGCAGTTGCCGTGACTATCCATTGTCCCCTGTTCGGCAGCTCCAGCCGACATTTTCCATCCGCGTCGGTTTTCTCACTCACCGCCGATTGTGGCAGTTGGGAGAATAATTCGGTGTTAGCTAAAATATGGGTAAGCATCTCACCGGATGGTGATACTGAATTGTCGAGCAACTCCTGGTGGATATGGTCCGCAGAATCATACTCTGTTTGAGCCTTCTGCTGCGCCAGGTCTGCCGCTTCCGCTTGAGACATCACTTTCAGAAGCGAATCTCGCTGAGTAGGAAGACCAGTCCACACCTCCCGCCCCAAAAGGTCACGCCACTTGGTAAACCAAGGTTTTAGCGATTTCTCGTCCGGTAACCCGTCGATACCATATATGAGGGAATCGAGATCAAGCTTTTTCGAAAGATCCTTCAGTGTCTTAATTTTTGGATCGCTATCGTCCGAATCGCCTATATACCAATCAACAGGTAGATCAAGTTTCACTCGTTGTTGTTCTATATATTCGCTACCACTATGGTTCGCTGCCATCAGGGAACCCCTAAGTGTTGTCAGTGCTGCTTCTCGAACCGCCTTCGTTTGATTGAGAAGCTGTTCTGCATCGCTCTCTCGTTTACTGGAATCCTCAAGTTTCTTATCAAAGTCCTTTCGCTCCTGCTCTGCTTTTTGAGAAAGCCGTTCTTCTTGCTTCTTACGGTCTGCCAAAAATGGCCGAAGGGCAGCTGTTACGCTCTGTTTCGGGTATGCTTCGACATCAACTAGACCGAGTTTTACGTTTTCACTGCCTTTGGTAACAATAAAAACCTCCACATCAACGTGTGTGGATACTGTGGAAGGCTTTTCGCTCTCTTTTGATACCGCAGTGGGAACGTGGCTGACTCGAAAAAACACTGATATCCCGATGACAAGACAGATAGTTATCCCTGCGATAGCGAGTTTAGCGGCACTTATTTGGCGCACAGGACGCTGCGGCTCTGTCGCAATATTAGGGTGTCGTACTTTTGTACTCTCGCTTGTAGGAACTACGTCTGATAAGGGTTGCCAAACGTCGGAGCCTTCTTGGCATACCTGGGTCGCATCTCCAAGAATATTCGCCAAATACATCTGCAAGAGATCATTGGTGCCAACAGGTCCTTGGACTTCGCTGCCGTCTTTCGAGTAGTAGTAACGATTCATAAACTGTGCGTCAGAGAAAGGGTGGCTGGCTTTGTATGTGATGGCGAAAGTGGTGTTGCTTCCGAAAGCGGTTTCCACCCGCCCATGCCGTCTATCCAGAACGTATCTGTTGGCAGTAGTAAACCACAGCGAATAAGTGCAAAGACCACATCAAAGGCCAAGCTCGTTTCGCCGTCATGTGATAGGAAGTATTTCATATATTGTGTGAAAAGGGTCGGTAGCATACTCCATTGATTGCTGAGGTCTAGGATTCCAGTCCAAACATACCGACATTACGTTTCCTGACCAACCGACTTGCTGCGAACTGGCTGAGGTGCCACCAGCATCTACATCAAGGTTCCAGAATGGTGCAGGAAGCTCTTGGTCTAGAACATGCGGTGATGCCGCCTTACCTTCGAAAAGTTCACAACCGATTAAAGGTGAAAGGATGAGAATCGTTACAATACCAACTTTTGTTCGTCTGATAAGATAAACAGTCAATCCTCTGATTTTCCCAAGCGTTTGACATACCGCACGCTGAAGAACTTCAGAAACGAAAGTATATTGCCATTCAATCCGATCCTCAACCTTCTTATACTTGTTTATCTCGTCTTCATATGTCGCAAGTATCTCTTGTTGAAGCTCCTGTTTTGTTTTTTCGTCCATATAAAAGTGAACGTAGCAGAAACCCGTGAGAATGACAACCTTGACGCGGGCTTTCAGAGAAGGCAACAGAGCTTGACAGATTCTCGTGCCCGCAAACGGGGATCTTTCAGCGGGAGAAGTTTTTTGAAATGGCTCCAACCCAATTGTCGCGCCAGCGTAGCGACAATCTCGGCGCCATACTCCGCGCGCTTCAGCAATGTCTTCACCTGCCATTCGCAACCGCTCAGGAGGCTCATGGGAGCCGGGCGACCTGCAATTCGACAAGGGACGGCTGCAATCGAGCATGGTCGCGCAGAACGACTGCGGGGCCGTGAACCAATGCCGCGCCATGCGGTCATGGTTGGTGATATCCATGCGATCAATCCGGCTGCCCGGATTCGAGTTCGTAGATCATGCGCCAGAGCCGGTCGCTCTCGCCGCGCTCGATTACTTGCAGCGGGGTCGAGCCATCGAAGGCGGGATTGGGCTGGAGCAGCCATGGACCAATGTCCTTGGGATCGACGAGGCGGGCAAGCGCTTCAAACAAACGCTTCAACTCCGTCAGTTTCTTTAATGCCGGCGCGCTGGGAGCATCGCCCCGCGACCAGTTCGCGACCGCGCGCAGCGAGAAACCGGTGAGTCGTGGCAACAAGCCCCGCTTCACCGAGTAGCGCTGGCACAGGGATTGCAGCGACAGGGAAGTGGCGGGTGCGGTCACCCTGAGCTTTGGCGGATCGAGCGTCTTGGCGGGCATGGCTTAACCCTTCCATTCTTTGGGTTCCATGGCAAGGCATATTTGCGTGCAAATATGCATCACTTCTTTTTTAGCCAGCGATCCAGCTCTGCCTGATTTTCGATCAGGATGGCGCTCTCCGGCAGCAGGTTCTCCACGAAGACCACGAGATTGAACACACCTCCGACAACGGCGGACGGCGCCAGCAGCGCTTCCGCTCCGGCTTTGTGCGCCGCGCGGCCGAGCGCCTGCGAGAGGCTTTCTTTCCCGGCATCGTTCACTTTGCGCCAATCTTCGGTGAGCAGTTCAGGGAGCATCACTCCGGCAGGGCCTGCTTTGGTTTCACCGGCAAGTTCCATCACCTTGCGCAGCCTCACCGTCACGGCCACCCGCACCCTCGGCCTGAGCAGATCGCCGGACCAGCCGTAGTAGGTGGCGCGCTGGATGGCCTCCTGGTCGGCAACTTGAGAGTCCATGCACAGACTCACGGAACGAAATGCTCCGGACGCTGTCCAGCGGGAGCCGTGTTTCAGGCTGCCCTTGCCGTCAAGCAGTTTGCCGGATCGGGCGAACTCCAGTTCCACACTGCGAAACACGGTTCCGGCCCATGAATGAAGCGGCCTCCTGCCGCGGCCCAAGGCGTCGGCCAGAGCGGGGAACAAGGGATGCGGCGTGAGCGGTTTCATAATCCGCTGGCTTACGCCTTCAGTGGTTCGAATCCACTCCTGCCCATTTCTCCGGAACCCGCGCTAATAGCGGCCGGTGTTCTTTGTCCGAGTCACTTTGATCCATCGGACCATCTTCGAACTGCGATTGCCGTGAAGATCACGGCGAAGATTCCATCAGGAATAGCTGCCAGGCGAAGAACGGATAAGCCAGCCATCGAAACTCCCATGACCAACATCGTCAGAGTGGACAACCAAAAAGCGGCGGCAAGGATGATGAGAACTCTGAATGGGATATTCTGCATGGAACGAATTTACCGGCCTCCAATGAAACTGGAAACAATTTCCTGATTCTCGGATGGATTCCAGCATCGCATCCGGGCATCAATGCTGCTTTACAGTGGTATCATGGTCTGTCCAAGTGAAGCAAAGCGTTCTCTTTCATCCGGAGGCTTTACGCTCGTCGAGATCATGATCGTCGTGGCAATCATCGCTCTTCTTGCCGCCATTGCCGTCCCCAATTTCTTGCGTGCTCGAAAACGATCCCAAGCCGCCAGATGCCTCGAAGACTTGAAAATCCTCGATAACGCCGTGGATCAATATGCCATCGAAACGAGCAGGACAACCGGGTTTAATCCAACCTTTACGGACTTGAAGAATTACATCAAGACCGGAACCACTCTCTATGGCGCGGGTGGCAACGACCTGTTTGGAAACAGCTACGGAACATACACCGTCGATTCCAGCCCGCAGCTTAACGTCAACACATTCAACGCCTTGTCGGATGTTGCCCCAGCTGCCTTTTGGCCTCCATACTACAGCGGCGTCCCTTCAGGCCATCAACCATCCTCACCTGGCGGTTGAATTCGACCAGGGAGCGGAGTGCTAGATACAGAGGGTTCTTCAGCCACATCAACTCCTGTCCGGCCAAGCAATCTCACCCCTTCAAAGCAAACCGTCCCCTGGCAACCTTCTTCAACCCCTCAACCTTTTTGCCCGTGGTGTAAAACCAGACATTCACGGAACCCTTCTTGGCTCCAATCTTTTCCGCTACCTCTGCCACAGACAGTCCATCTTTTCCTGCTTCCCGGAGAACGGCCAGGATATTAGGCTTTAAAGTTCCCCGTGGAGTCTTCTTCGAGGATTTGCCGGTGGATACTTTGCGAGGTTTTCCACGTCGTGTGGGCGCCTTGGCTTTGGATATTGGCTCATGGCTCCCAAAGAACCCGGCAATCTTCTGCTCAATCTTTTCCAGATCGAGGGACAGGGCCAGTTTCTTCTTGGTGAGGACAAGGAGATGTTCGAGGTGTGCGAGGCTGAGGTTTGGTGTGGTCATGGTTTTCTTTGGTGGTATAGATCGGGTCTTGGTCGTTCGATGAGATAGTATAATAAATCTGGGTTCAATCTTCTTCATCTCGGAGCGCCTCCTTTGCGCGCGCCGTGCACACCCATTACGCCTCTTTGACCGGGTTCCGGCCGACCATGGGATATTGCTCAAAGTCAAGGACCGCTCCATTGACCAGGGGCGCTTCATCCGACAAAAAATAGACGGCAGCCCAAGCTATATCTTCCGGGGACAACAAGCGTCCCGATGGAGCAAATGCTTTCGGGACATGGTCGGGCCAATCCTCTGGCAGGCCTTCGGCTTTCTTAAGTTCGTATTCGTTCGGAGTTAAAGTCCATCCGACGTTGAGCAGGTTGACCCGGACGCCTTCGGGGCCGTACGCATCGGCAATATTGCGGGTAAGAGTTATCAATCCTCCTTTGCTGACGGAATAGGCGAATTGATTTCGTTCACCGCAATAGCCGTTTATGGAGCCAATGCTGAGAACACGGCCGCCGCCTTGTTTGCGAAAATGCGGAAGCGCTGCCTGGATCAGCAGAAAAGGAGCGCGTAAGTTGACCGCCACGGTGCGATCGAAGGTTTCGACATCGGTGGTCTCCAGGCTGCTCCGCGTCATGATCGCCGCGTTGTTAACCAGGCCGTCAATCCTGCCCCATTGTTCGATCACGCTTTGGATGATTCTCGCCGGCGCGGCGGGATCGCTTAGCGACGCGATCACATAGGCTGCATTGCCGGTGCGCCCTATGTCATCGACCAACTCCCGCGCCGCCGCCTCGCGAGTGCCGTGGACCATGACAAAAGCCCCTTCCCTGGCAAAGATGCGAGCAATGCCTTCGCCGATGCCGGTGGTTGAGCCGGTAATCAAGATGACCTTTTCTTTCAAGCGCATACTTGCTCCCAAATTCTGGCAAACGCTTCCTTGCCTTCCGTCACGGTCTTGCGTGGATTAGTCCATAGTGATCCGCTTAGGTGAGTTTCGGAGAAAATCTCCAGCGTATACGCGCCGGCGTAATCCGTGTCCCGGATTGCCTTCAGTAGTGGAACCAGCGGTATTTCGCCGTCGCCGGGCAAAAACCTGTCTCCAAAGGCGCGCGGCGTTTTCCAGTCGTTGATATGAACGCCATAAATTCTCTCTGCGTAATGCTTGATAAGCTCGCAAGCTGCCGCGTCTTCCCAAATGTGCCAGACATCCAGAAAAACACCGAAAGCCGGATGATCGACGGCTTCGACAATTCGGCCCGCATGGGCGATGGAACAAATGAACGTATCGATGTTCATTAAAACCGGATTGAGCGGCTCCAGGGCCACTCTCACCCCATTGTCCGCCGCTGCTTTGGCTATCTCCTTGTATTCCTGCGCAGCGGTTCGGTAGGCGAGATTGTAGTCCCCGCCGGGCGCCGCCCCGGAAATGCTAACTATGGTCGTTCCAGGAAAGTAATGAGCGAAGAGCTCGATGGTGTTCCGCAAACGTGCCATTCGCTCCTTGGGCGACTTTGGTTCCGGCCGCGGAAAATCCGGGAAAAGCGAATGCAGGCGCGGCTGGACACTTGCAACTTTCAACTCCGAATCTTTTAGACGCTCAAGTTGAGGATGCGGATTGGCAGCGTCCAGCTTGGCTTCGCAGACTTCTATGTAACCCACACCGCTCTTCTGATACAACTGCAAGTCCTGCTCAAAGGTTTGCGGCCAGGTGGTGTATTGGCTGACTCCGAATGGCAATGAAGAGACTGTCATAAGCAGACAAGTTCCCGGGGTAACTCCGGCATCGCACCGGGCTGGCCGGCCACGTAAGAACCGATGCGATTGGCCTGGTCGGCGATCTCCTGCAAGGAATCATTGCGCAACAGGCCGATGACAAGCGCCGCCGAAAAGGCGTCTCCGGCGCCCACCGCGTCGATGCAAGCGACCTCCGGCGCCGGCGATTGGATGGCTTCGGCGCGAGTGTGCAGCTCGCAACCGGCCGCGCCACGAGTCACGGCGATCAACGTCAAGGGAAATCGATGGAAGAGTTCCCGCATAACGACCTCCGTTCGCGCTTCCCATTCAAAAATACGCGCGATCTCAAGCAGTTCGTCTGCGTTTAGCTTGAGGATCGTGGCAAGGCGCAAACCTGACTCGATGATATCGCGCGTGTAAAAAGCTTGTCTAAGATTGATGTCAAAAAGCCGAACCGCCCGAGGCGGGCAAAGCCGGATAAATTCCTGGACAGTTTGCCGCGAGCCGGGATTGCGCTGGGAGAGTGTGCCGAAACAAACGGCGTCCGCGCGGGATGCAAGATGTCTGAGGTCTTCGGTAAGCTGGATGTAGTCCCAGGCCGCGGGGTCGTTGATCGTATAAGTCGGCTGGCCCTCTCGAAGTTGAACCAGGACCGTCCCGGTTGGATGGATCGAATCTCTTTGAAGGTGTTCCAAGGAGAGATTGCGACCCTCAAGCTGCTTGCTTAGTCTGTCGCCATCGGCATCACAACCGATTCGCGAAACGATACGGGAGTCCGCGCCGAGTTGCGCGGCGTGGAAAGCGAAGTTGGCCGGCGCGCCGCCGAGCCGGTCCGCATCGGGAAACCTGTCCCACAAAACTTCGCCAATTCCCACTACCACGGGAGCCGCACGGGTCATGGTATGAGAACACCCTTAACTATTTTCCCGGAATGCATTTCCTCGAATGCCTCGCGCCATTCCCCAAGCGGAGAAATGCGGTTCAGCACCAGGTCGAGATCCAATTGGCCGGAGGAAAGAAGCGCAATGACTTTTTCCCAAATCGGCCAGTTGTGCGAGAAGCTGCCTTGCAACTTCACGGCTTTCAGCACCAGGGGATCGAGGGAAAAGTTCAACGGCTGCGGTCCCCATCCCACCTTGGTGATTTGGCCGCCTGGGCGGACGATGTCGAGCGCCAGCTTGAGTGTCGCGGAGACGCCGGCGGCGTCAATTACCAAGTCCAGGCCGTAGCCATCGCCAAAGGTCCTCACCCATTCCGGAATGTTTTCACCTTGAGCGCCGAGGATGGTGTTCGCTCCAATTTTCTTTGCGACTGCCAATCGCTGAGCATCGGCTGGAATGCCGATCACCACCAGGTGGCCGGCGCCGGCGAGCTTTGCCATCATCCCGCATAGCAGCCCAATCGGCCCCGGTCCGATAACGGCAACAGTGTCGCCGGGGCGGATGTGTGAATTGACGCAGGTGGCGTTATAGGCGACGCAGCACGGCTCGGTGAGCGCCGCCTTTTCGATGGGAAGCTGCCGGGGGATTTTGTGCAAACAGCGGTCGGGGACTTTTGCAAAGCGGGTCATACCTCCATTTACGCCGTAGCCGAAGCCAAGCCGGTTGGGATCGAGGTTGTAAAGTCCCTGCCTCACAAAAGGGGATGCGGCGTCAATGACAGCCGCTGTTTCACTGACTACGCGGTCTCCTTCCTCGAAGCCGCGGACAGCTTTCCCTTTCTTTGCAATCACCCCGCCGAACTCGTGCCCGAGCACCACCGGGTAATTCACTTTCCAGCTCTGCTTGCCTGTAAACTGGTGAAGGTCGCTGCCGCAAATGCCAACCGCTTGCACCGCCAGCAGCACGTCGTTGTCGCCAATTTCCGGAACCGGGATTTCCCGAAGCTCCACGCTGTAAGGTTCGGCGGCATAGTTAACCACCGCGGTCATTTTATCAGTCATAGGTTGTTTTCCTTTGTTATTTACCCACGGGAATATCGCCGTAGGCGTGCACCTTTTCACAAATTAGCCGTAACTTGCTCTCCAGGTCGCCGCCTGCCGTCTTAAATGAATCGGCGTCGATTGTAAGCGGAGCGCCGAGCACGACCAGCGGAGCGCCATATTCCGGCGATCGCATCGCCTGCTCGGTGGACAAGCCGCCCACCGCTTGCACGGGCACGCGAACGGCCTTTACTATTTCACGCAGTTGATCCAACGGGCTGGGGCATTTCCCGCCCGCGGCGACGATGCCGCGGCGTTCATCGTATCCAATGTGGTGAATCACGTAATCACAACCGAAATCTTCCAGCCGCTTCGCGGAGTCTATCATGTCCGCGGCGGCAAGGTTGTCGCCCATGACTTTGACGCCAAAATCTTTTCCAGCCTTCACTACCACTTTGATTGTCTCGGGATGCGCCCTTTCCATGACTACCACGTGGGTGGCGCCCGCCTTGGCCATCATCTCCGCTTCGAGCCAGCCGCCGTCCATGGTCTTAAGATCGGCCACGATCGGAACACCGGGAAACTCCTTTCGCAAAGCGCGGACGCCGTTCATGCCTTCGGCAATGATGAACGGCGTTCCGGCTTCCAGCCAGTCCACACCGGCTCGAATAGCCAGGTGAGCTGTTTCGAGAGCTTCGGGGATATCGATAAGGTCCAATGAGATTTGAACGATGGTTTTCATGAATTTAAGGATCTGAATTTTACTGCGTGATTGTGGTGAACTATCATTCTATCAGGCCGACGGCCCGAATGGGCGAACCGTCGCGGCCTTGAAAAAGCAAGGGAAATCCTATGAAAGTAAATCGGTCTGGAAGCTGGTCGAGACGCGCCAGCGATTCGACGATGACTACTTCGGCAGGCAGCTCCAGGAGGATATGATGCACTTCATACCAATCGCGGCTCGGAGTGGGCGTATCCATTCCCAGCAGCCGGATGTTTCTCGATACCAGATAACGCGCCGCCTCCTGGGTAAGCGAGGGAAAATCCGTGAAGAAATAAGGCTGGCCGAATTCGCGGTGCCAGCCCGTTTCATAGATGACGCGGGCGCCCGGAGTTAACAACTGCTCGAAGGGTTCGAAATCGGCAGTCGTGATCTCTTCCCGGGGCTTTTTTGGAATGCGCAGGACACAGGCGGGACCGTAAAACCACTCGAGCGGCATCCGGTCGATGGTTCTGCCGTCCTCGATGAAATGAAACATCGCGTCCAGGTGCGTTCCTTGATGAGATGCCATGCTAATCTGGCTGATGTTATATTTTAGCGTCTCCACGGTTCCGTGCGGGATGATGCTTAACTTGGGATCGCTTGGAAATGTCTGTTGTCCGTGAACCAGCGGATGAGTGAGGTCGATGAACTTCATGAGCTTAAGCAGTGAAATGCCGGTGGGAGAGGCTGCTTGCGTAGCCTACCGAATTTTCCTCGCGGCGCAATCCTCAATCGCGGCTAAGTTCTGTCGCCTTTGACCGCGGTCGCGAAGACTGTTTGAAGATGCGGGCTTTGCGATTCGCGGGCCACCACGGAAATTTCGATCCGCGTGAAGCGGGCTTTTTCGAGCATCAACCGCAGGTCGACTTCGCTGAAACCGAGCCACAGGTCCGCGTAGAGTTCCCTCGCCTGCTCGAAGTTGTGGCTCAGAAGATCGAGGATCGCGACGCGGCCCCCGCGCTTGAGGATGTGATACGCCGCCTCTACGGCGCGCGCGGGGTCGGCGGCATGGTGCAGCGCCTGGCTGAGGATTGCCAGATCCACCGACTTGGGGGCTATGGGCGGTTCCTGGAGATCGCCGAGCCGGTATTCCAGGTTGCGGAAGCCGTGCTTGGCGGCGAGCGCGGCTCCCACTTCGACCATTTTTTCCGAGTTATCCACGGCGATCACGTTCCGCGCGCTTTTCGCAAGGAGTTGGGCCAGCGTTCCCTCGCCCGCGCCCAGGTCGGCGACGGTGATGGGCGGCAGGAAGGCTAAAAGCATGTGCGAAAGCCCCTGCCAGGTGCGGCCGGGGGAGTAGCTGCGCCCGAACTTGCCCGCCATGCGGTCGAAATGCTCCCGCGCGGTATCCTGCCGCTTCTTCAAGACCATTTTCAGCGCCACGCGGTCATGCGACGCCTCGGGAATTTCCTTTGCGCTCGCCCGCACGATTTCATGAAACGGTTCGCCCGTTCCGCCGGTGATCGCCTGCAGGCCATAATAAATATTCTTGCCCGCGCGCCGGTCCGCGACGAGCTTTGCCTGCTTGAGCTGCGCCAGGTGGCTGGAGATGCGCGACTGGCCCATGCCCAGAATTTCCTGGAGTTCGACGACGGAGAGTTCCCCTTGTTCGAGGAGGAGGAGCAGGCGCAGCCGGGTGGGGTCCGACAACAATCGGAGAGATTTTACTATTGACGCCATGTTTGAATTGATATATCACCCCATCATGATACGTCAATATTATCCTCTCTAAACTTATGTCACGCCGATACATCTTCTCCTCCGAATCCGTCACCGAAGGCCACCCCGACAAAGTTTGCGACACGATCAGCGACCGCATCCTGGACGCTTGCCTGGCGCAAGACCCCAAGAGCCGGGTCGCCTGCGAAACGCTTGCCAAGGGCAACCTTGTCGTCATCGCCGGTGAGATCACCACCAACTCGCAATTCGATTACCTCGCGGAAGTCCGCGCCGCCATCCGGGGCATCGGCTACACGAACGCGGACTGCCTTTTTCAGGCGGATACGTGCCAGATCATGCACGCGATCAGCCAGCAGTCCCAGGACATCGCGCAGGGGGTCGATGACGCCGCCTTCGAGGGGAAGGATACCGCGGAACAGGGCGCGGGAGACCAGGGCCTCATGTTCGGGTTCGCCGTCAATGAGACCGAAGAGTTGATGCCGGCGCCGATCGAGTTCAGCCATAAGCTGGGCCGCGAACTCGCCCGGCTCCGGAAATCCGGCGAGATCCCCTGGCTGCGCCCGGATGCGAAAACGCAGGTTTCCATCGAATACGAAGGCTACAAGCCGCTCCGGGTCGATACGGTCGTCATTTCCTCGCAGCACTCCGCGGACGTGAAGCACAAGGAGATCCGGGAGACCATCATCGAGCTCGTCATCAAGAAGGTCATCCCCGAGTCCTGGCGCGACGAGAGGACCCGCTACCTGGTGAACCCGACCGGGCGTTTCGTCATCGGCGGGCCGGAAGGCGATTCCGGGCTGACGGGCCGAAAGATCATCGTGGACAGCTACGGCGGCATGGGCCGTCACGGCGGAGGCGCTTTCTCCGGCAAGGATCCGAGCAAGGTGGACCGTTCGGCGGCTTACATGGGAAGGTATGTCGCCAAGAATATCGTTGCCGCCGGGCTGGCCGACAGGTGCGAGGTGCAGTTCGCCTATGCGATCGGTTTTCCCGACCCGGTGAGCGTGCACGTGGATACGTTCGGCACGGGCAAGATCGATAATGACAAGATCGACAAGGCCGTCCTCGAGGTCTTCAACTTCAAGCCGGCCGCCATCATCAGACAACTGAATCTGCTCCGCCCGATCTACAGCAAAACCACCAATTACGGCCATTTCGGGCGGACCGACGATCTCGACGCGCTCACGTGGGAGCGCACCGACAAAGTGGAAGCCCTCAAACAGGCGGTTCTCTAAAACCCAACCATCAACCCCAACATCCAAAACATGATCACTACTTCACCCACCAGGACCGAAGACTACAAAGTCGCAGATATGAGCCTCGCGGACTTCGGCCGCAAGGAGATCGAAATCGCCGAAACGGAAATGCCGGGGCTGATGTCCTTGCGCGAAGAATTCGGCACACTGAAGCCGCTCGCGGGCGCCCGCATCGCCGGCTGCCTCCATATGACGATCCAGACCGCGGTATTGATCGAGACGCTCATCGAGCTCGGCGCTTCCGTGCGCTGGTCGAGCTGCAACATCTTTTCCACACAGGACCACGCCGCCTCGGCCATCGCGGCCAGCGGCATCCCTGTTTTCGCGTGGAAAGGGGAAACCCTCGAAGAATACGACTGGTGCATCGAGCAGACCGTGTTCTGGCCCGATGGCCAGCCTCTCAACATGATCCTCGACGACGGCGGCGACCTCACCGTCCTCGTCCACCAGAAATATCCGCATCTCCTCCAGGGCATCTACGGCATCTCGGAAGAGACCACCACCGGCGTCCATCGCCTTTACCAGATGGTCGAAAAGGCCGTCCTTGGCTGCCCGGCGTTCAACGTGAACGACTCCTGCACCAAGTCGAAGTTCGACAATCTTTACGGCTGCCGCGAATCGCTGCTCGACGGACTGAAGCGCGCCACCGACGTGATGGTCGCCGGCAAAGTCGCGGTCGTCTGCGGCTATGGCGACGTCGGCAAAGGCTGCGCCCAGTCGCTCAAAGGCCAGGGCGCCCGCGTCATCATCACGGAGATCGACCCGATCTGCGCGCTGCAAGCCGCGATGGAAGGCTACCAGGTCACCACGCTCGAGGAAGCCGCGCCGATCGGCGACATCTTCATTACCGCGACCGGCTGCCGCGACATCATCCGCCGCGAACATCTCGACGCGATGAAGAACCAGGCCATCGTCGCCAACATCGGCCACTTCGATCTCGAGATCGACGTTGCCAGCGTCTTCGACGACCCGAAAATGAAGAGGCTTAACGTCAAGCCCCAGGTTGACCAGGCCGAATGGCCCAACGGCAAGCGTGTCACCATCCTCGCCGAAGGCCGTTTGATGAACCTCGGCTGCGCCACCGGCCATCCGTCCTTCGTCATGAGCGCCTCGTTTACCAACCAAGTCATGGCCCAGATCGAACTCTTCACCAACCACGGGAAATACGAAAAGAAAGTCTATGTCCTGCCGAAGAAACTCGACGAGAAGGTCGCGCGTCTCCACCTCGACAAGCTCGGAGTGAAGTTAAGCAAGTTGACCAGGGCCCAGGCCGAATACCTCGGCATCCCCAGCGAAGGCCCCTTCAAGCCCGACCACTACCGCTACTAAGCGCGCGCAAGGAAATCCGAAAAGAACGCGGCACGACGGTCCAAAAGGGTGTCGTGCCGTTCTTTTTCTTAGAGGAGGTTGACTGTGATGCAATGATGCAATAGCATCAGATGCATGAGAACGACTTTGGACATTGAAGACGACGTGCTGCAAGCCGCCAAAGAACTGGCGCGGCGCGACGGCGGCACGGCGGGACAGGTCATTTCCACTTTGGCGCGGCGCGGTCTGGCCGGTTCGCCCGCGAAATCAAAAAAAACCTCCGGCACGCGCGGCGGAGTGCCGCTGCTGCCCTCGCGTGGCGAAGTGGTGACGCTGGAACGGGTGCAAAATTTGGCGGACAAGGAAGGGGTTTGAGCGGATGCGCGCGCTGCTGGACGTGAATGTCGTCATCGCATTGCTTGATCCCGACCACGCTTTTCACGAAAGCGCTCATGCGTGGTGGGGAAAAAATTTCAAGCGCGGCTGGGCGAGTTGTCCACTGACGGAAAATGGAGTTGTCCGCCTCATGTCCGATCCGAACTACAGCGAGAAGATCCGGTTCACGCCGGGAGATTTGATTGGCCGGTTGCGGAAATTTGCCGCGCAAAGCAACCACGAATTCTGGCCGGACGAAATTTCCCTGCGCGACGAAAAAATCTTTGCGGCGGAGCGCATCCACAGTTCCCGCCAGCTCACCGACCTTTATCTATTGGCGCTGGCAGCCAGCCATCACGGACGGCTGGTGACATTCGACAAAGGCATTCCTCTTTCGGCCGTCACCAACGCCAAGGTTGCGAATTTGTGCATCGTGTGATTAGGGGAAAAGCCGGTGAGCTGCACCGTCGCGCAAAGGCAATGCAGTTCATCGCACGGTGACGCGGCCTTCGAGCCGGAGGTCGCGCGAAGAGGCTCCGATGGAGATCGGGTAGTCGCCCGGCGCGACTTTCCATGCGTGCGCCGCCGCGTCCCAATAGGAGAATGCCCGGGCATCAAGGACAACGCTCGCATGGGCGACGCCGCCCGGAGGCACGCTGACTCGCGCGAATCCCTTGAGCTGGCGCGGCGGCTGCGGGACGCCGGGCAGCGCGGGCAGGCCCACATAGACTTGCGCGACTTCCGCGCCGGCGAGTCCGCCTGTGTTGGCGATGTCGAATTCGACGGTCAGTTTCGGCGCAGCGACCGGGAGGTTCTCGCTGGAGAGCTTCAGGGCGCGGTAGGCGAATGTCGTGTATGACAACCCGTAACCGAAGGGGTACAAAGGAGTAATATTACTCGCGTCAAACCAGCGGTAGCCGACCAGGACGCCCTCGGAATAGTGGACGGCGGGACCGACGCCCGGATACTTCTCGGGAGTATTGGCGGGAAGGTCGGCGAGTTGTTTCGGGAAGGTGATCGGGAGCTTGCCGGACGGATTGCAATCGCCCATCAGCACGGCCGCCACGGCGTTTCCGTCCTCCTCGCCCGGATACCATGCCTCCACGATGGCGGGCGCCTTTTCATTCCACGGCATGAGAACCGGCCCGCCACTTTTGAGGACCACTACGGTGCGCGGGTTCGCGGCGGCCACCGCCTCGACCAGCGCATCCTGGTTTCCCGAGAGCGCAAGGGAGTGATCGGAACCTTCCGACTGCGCGTCGCCCACCATAACGACGGCGACATCGGCGGCCCTGGCAGCGGCTGCCGCGGCTGCAACGTCCGCGCCGGTATCCACCGTGACGTTCACGCCGTCGCCCAGCCGTTTGCAGAAGCCGTCCAGGGGAGTGACGACATAAGCGGGCGCAACCTTCGAACTGCCGCCGCCGCCGGTCGAAGCTTTGAGGGCGCCGGGGCCGATGAGCGCCACGGACTTGAGCGACCCGGCTTTCAATGGCAATAGGCCGCCCTGGTTGCGGAGCAGGACGGCGCCCTCCTCGGCCCACCGGCGCGCGAGGGCTCCGTCCTCCGCCTCGGGAATCGGTTTGCGCACGGGCGGATGGTCCCACACTCCCAGCTTCATCATCGCGCGGAAGCGGCGAACCAGGTGCTCGTCGATGACGGCCACGGAGACCTTCCCCTGGTCGACAGCCGCCTTGAGCGGCGCGCCGAAATACTTGTCGCCGGGCATTTCCAGGTCCAGTCCGTTCAGCGCGGATTCAACCGTGGAGTGGACCGCGCCGAAGTCCGAGGTCACGAAGCCGTCAAAGGCCCACTCCCCCTTGAGGATTTGATTGAGAAGCAGGGCGCTTTCGCAGCAATAAACGCCGTGGAGCCGGTTGTAAGCGCCCATCGCGGAAGCGACATGCCCCTCCTTGACCGATGCCTCGAAGGCGGGCAGGTAGATTTCGCGCAGGGTCCGCTCGTCCACCTCCACGCTGATCGTGCGGCGTCCGGTTTCCTGATTGTTGGCGGCGTAGTGCTTTACGTTGGCGATGATTCCCTGGCTCTGAATTCCCTGGATGTTCGCCACCGCAAGCCGGGCGGCCAGATAGGGATCCTCGCCATACGCCTCGAAGGTGCGCCCGTTCTGCGGGACACGCGCGATGTTGATGTCGGGCGCTTCGAAAAACGTGTTGCCGAAGTCGGCCGCTTCGCCGGCCTCGACCGCCCCATAGTCCCGCGCGGCGTCCACGTCCCAGGTCGCCGCCATCGAGATCGGAGCGGGAAGCGCCGTGGCCTTGCCCTGGTGCCCCGGCCCGGCAGGACCGAAGCCCGCCGGCCCGTTCGTGACCAGCAGGTCGGGAATTCCCAGGCGCGGCACCCCCACCACGATGCGAAATTGCCCCTTCTTCTGCGTCCCGTGCATTTGCGAGATTTTTTCCTCCAGAGTCATCCGCGACACGATCCGCCGCGCCCGGGCATCGAAGTCCGCCGTTGGCGTCTCGGCATGGGCGGCGTCCAGGAGGAGAGTCGCCGCCAGCGCTGCGGCACAGAGGGAGGAAGAGATGGCGGCGCGTGTGCGGGCGACGCTTTGCAAGCGGGGGGATTTGGTCATGGCAAGAGGCTGATTCGTCGGAACGTACTTGGCAGCCGTCTTTTGGCAATAAACCTCAAGCTATTCCCCCCCGGATAAAGTGTGCGGAGTTTCCCCCCGCCGTGGGTTACGAACAAATATGGCAGAGCGTCACTTCCGCGGAAAAACGCTCCCGGCGCGTCGTTTTTTCTTTTTGGAAAATTCGGATTCGGCAAGACTCATCCCGCCCTTTCATGAACGCAGACAACGCCAATTCCAGTCGATCGTTGAATAAGCCTGGCCATCTTTTCGAGAACAACAAGGCGTGGGTCGCGCGCATCCGGCGGCAAGACCCGGATTTCTTCCTCGAGCTTTCACGACAGCAGTCGCCCGACTATCTTTGGATTGGCTGCTCTGACAGCAGGGTGCCCGCCAACGAAATCGTCGGGCTGCTGCCCGGAGAGTTGTTCGTCCACCGGAATGTCGCCAATATCGTCGTGCACACCGACCTCAATTGTTTGTCGGCGCTACAGTTCGCGGTGGATATCCTGAAGGTGCGCCACGTCATCGTCTGCGGACACTATGGGTGCAGCGGCGTGAGGGCCGTCCTTCGGCGGGATCGGCTCGGCTTGAGCGATAACTGGCTCCGTCATGTGCGGGACGTTCAACGGAAGCATGAGAAGTGTCTGGCGAGCGCAGAGGGTGATTCGAAGGCCGAGGACCGCCTTTGCGAGTTGAACGTCATCGAGCAAGTGGCCAATGTGTGCCAGACCACGATTGCCTGCGACGCATGGGAACGCGGCCAGGAGCTGGCGGTGCACGGCTGGATTTACGGTTTGCAGGATGGGCTTTTGCGAGACTTGAACATCACCATTACCAATGTTCACGATGCGCTCGCGGTCTATAACGCAGCGATTTCGGCGCTATCTTAAAGGCAGGCGCGGACGTTCCAGCCGTTGTCTTCCAGCGCGGCGCGCGCCTCTTCTGGAGAGCAGTTTTTTAAGCTGCTGACGAGACGGATCGCCCGGTCGCGCAGTTTGCTGTTCGAGGCGTTGACGTCAATCATGAGGTTGCCCTTGACCCTGCCGAGGCGGATCATCGCGCTCGTCGAGAGGATGTTCAGGGCGATCTTTGTGGCCGTTCCTGCTTTCAACCGCGTGGAACCGGTAAGCAGTTCTGGCCCGGTCGGAATGTCGATCTCGACATCCCAGGACCGCGCATGACGCCGGGAGGGATTGCACGTCAGGAGAACGGTCTTTGCCTGGAGTTCCGCGGCTTTTTCGAGCGCCCCAAGCACAAACGGGGCCCGTCCGCTCGCGCTGATTCCGCAGACGACGTCCGCGGGCCCGACGCCGCGCCCGAGCACGCTGAGGGCGCCCAATTCCGCCTGGTCCTCGGCTCCTTCCACCGCGCTGTGGAGAGCCGCCATGCCCCCGGCCATGATCCCCTGCACCAGATCCGCCGGCACGCCAAAAGTCGGCGGAAGCTCGGTCGCATCCAGGACTCCCAGCCGGCCGCTCGTCCCCGCGCCGGCGTAGAAAAGCCGGCCGCCATTTTTCAGGCAGTCGGAAACCAGATTCACCGCGTCGATCAACCGTTCGCTGCATTGGGCGAGGGCTTCCATGACCATCCCTTCCTCGGAGATGAAGAGATCGACCAGTTCGGCGGTGGAAAGAGTATCCATTCCCGCGGAGCGCGGGTTCGGCTGCTCGGTGGCGGCAGCCGCCAGTTCCTTGCCATCCGTCTCGATCTGGACGGGAATCCGGGGCGGTTCGAAAGAAATGTCGCGGGACGCAAGCCACGCCGCGCCGTTGGCGCCCGATTCCGCGCAGAGGCTCACAAGGGCCCCGGGGAGGAGGTCGCTGAGATAATCCTTGTACAGATCGAAGTATTCGGCGTGGTGGACAAAAAGGCCGCCCAGAAGTTTCACCTCGGGCTCCGCGAACTGAAGGTGCGCGGCCACGGCCCGGGTGTAATCCGCCAGGACGCGCGCGCCGGTCTGGATTGCCGCGATCATTTCGGCATCCCCCTGTTTGGCAGCGGAAAAAGCGACTGGAGCCAGACGCGCGACGGACATTTTATCCGCGTTCTGGGCCCAGTCCGCCAGCTCTTCGAGCCGGTTCAAAGCCAGCGCCTGGAGGAGCTTTTCGCCGATGGGCGAGACAGAATGGTCCACATCCAGGTTCCACAAGGCGATTCGGAGCGCTTGAACGCCCAGGTCATACCCTCCGCCCCTGTCACCCAGCAAGTGGCCCCAGCCGCCCGCTTTTGATACTTGCCCGTTTTTGCGCCCCGTCACCGCCGAGCCGGTTCCCGCGATGACGACGATGCCATCCCCGCCCGCGAAGGCCGTGGCGAACCCCGAGTCGCGGTCGCTCCCGATTGCGAGCCGGGCACGAGGCCAGACGCTTCGCGCGACGGCCTCGAGCCGCGCCTTATCCCCTTCCGTCGAGCAGCCGGCAAGAAACACGCCCACATGAGAGGCATCCCCCGGGAGAACCGAAAAAATGTGGTGGAGCGACTGGTCCGAAGTGAGCTTGAGATTAGCCTGGCTCAGGCATCCCTGCTTAAGGACTTTATGACTCTCCTCGTCGGTGGAAACATAGATCCAATCGGTCTTCGTTCCCCCGCCTTCAATGCCAAGCACCAGGTTTCTGGAAATTCCCATCGATTCAGTTCAGGTTATCCAGGGATGCAGGCATGTCCAAAACAAGTTTTGTTACAAATCGGCTCTGCCCCGGCACGCAGCCGGGCCCTTGGGATGGCGAGCCCGCAGTTCCCTCTTGATTGTCGTGAAGGGCGGCGCGCTATACTCGAAGCCCTGAAATCCTAAATCAATGCCCGAAAGCGAAATCCAAAAGGCGGCCGCGAGAATGGCTGAGCTTTCCCGGCAGATCGAGGAACATAATCGGCTCTACCACCAGGAAGCCGCCCCGGTCATTTCCGACCGCGAGTACGATGCGCTCCTCCGCGAACTGGCGGATCTCGAGGCGGAGTTTCCGGACCTTGCCCGCCCTGATTCGCCCACAAAAAAGGTCGGCGGCAAACCGCTGGAAGCCTTCGCGCAGATCGTCCATAAGACGCCGATGCTGAGCCTGGACAACACGTACTCGGAGGAGGAGCTCTTTTCGTTTTTCACACGCTTGCAAAAGCTCCTCCCCGGCGAGCGGATCCAAACCGTTATCGAGCCGAAGGTGGACGGAGTCGCGATTTCCCTCCTTTACGAAAACGGCTTGCTGAAATACGCCGCGACGCGCGGCGACGGGACGACCGGCGACGACGTGACCCAAAACGTCCGCACGATAGCGGGCATCCCCGCCAAACTCGGGATTCACCCGCCCCTGCTCGAAGCGCGGGGTGAAATTTACATGCCAAAAAGCGGCTTCCGGAAACTCAACGCGGAACGGGAAAAAGCGGGCGAGCCGTTGTTTGCGAATCCGCGAAATTCCGCCGCGGGTTCGCTCAAGCAACTCGATCCCTCGATTGTCCGCCGCCGGGGCCTCAAGGCGATCTTCTACGGATCGGGCGAGGCCGAGGGCCTCCTCCTCGCGCAAAGCCACCGGGAAATGCTCGATTTATTGAAGAAAGCCGGACTGCCCCTCGCCGGGCGCTATTGGGAGGCGAGTTCGGCCCACGAGGCGCTCGATGCCATCCACAAACTCGACGCCATCCGGCATTCCTTCGATTACGAAACGGATGGCGCCGTCATCAAGGTCGATTCTTTCCGGCAGCGGCGGATGGCCGGTTTCACCTCGAAGGCGCCCCGGTGGGCCATGGCTTATAAATACCAGCCCGAACGCGCCGAGACGCGGCTGCTGGACATTCTCGTGCAGGTGGGGCGCACGGGCGCGCTCACGCCGGTGGCGGCGCTCGACCCGGTGGTGGTGAGCGGGAGCACCGTCGCGCGGGCCACGCTGCACAACGAGGAGGAAATCCACCGCAAGGATATCCGGATCGGCGACCTGGTCGTCATCGAAAAGGCCGGCGAAGTCATTCCCGCCGTGGTCGATGTAAAGAAGGATGTCCGTTCCGGCTCGGAGAAAATATTCCACATGCCCGAAACCTGTCCGGCATGCGGCAGCAAGATCTTCCGCGACCCGGAACAAGTCGCGGTGCGGTGCATCAACGCCTCGTGCCCGGCGCAAGTGAAACGGCGGCTGGAACACTTCGCAAACCGCGGAGCCATGGACATCGAAGGCCTCGGCGAAGCGATGGTGGAACAACTGGTCGAGCGCGGCCTGGCAAGGGACATCGCCGATATCTATTTTCTCGATGAAGAAAAGCTCTCCTCCCTCGAAAGGATGGGCCCCAAAAGCATCGCGAACCTGCTTGCCGGCATCCAGGCGAGCAAATCGCGCCCGTTATGGCGTCTGATTTTTGGCCTCGGCGTCCTCCATGTCGGCGCCACGGGCGCGCGCTCCCTCGCCCGCGCATTCCATACATTGGATGAATTGATGGCCTCCTCTCTCGACGACCTCCAGCGCATCCCCGACGTGGGCGAGGTCATGGGGCTCAGCATCCACAGCTATTTCCGGGACCCAGGGAATAACGCTCTTATCGAGAAGTTGCGCGGCGCCGGACTCAACTTCGGCGAAAAAGATGAACACGCCCCGGCCGTCGCGGGGAACCTTGAAAAGACAACCTGGGTCATCACGGGAACGCTTTCACGCCCGCGCGAGGAAATCGCCGAGATCATAAGGCGTCACGGCGGGAAAGTCGTCGCGGCGGTCAGCAAGAAAACCACTTACGTATTGGCGGGCGAAGAAGCCGGCGGCAAACAAAAGAAAGCGGAGCAGCTCGGGATCACCGTGCTGGATGAAGAGAGATTCCGGCGGATGGTGGAATCGCCAGCTTCCGAATAAGAGATCAAGCGGGTGGAGAGCTCGCCCCGGCCGCGGCAGGCTCCGATCTGTAGCCCAGAAGTTTGCGCTCCTTGATGAGGGAGGCCACCTGCGGGGGAACCATCTCCTCCCAGCCGGGCTCGCCGCTCTGGATTTTGGCGAGGGCGTCGCGAGAAAAGATGGGAAGGCAGTCCACATTGATCCCCCGGAGGCATTGAATGAACTGGTTCTCGTAAAGGTAGGAATAGAGATGCCTTAGATTGGGCGCCACCCGGAGGTTTTCGGCGGTGATGATCGCTCCGGTTGCTTTCTCCTGGAGGGGATAGACATAGAACTTCAGGTCGTTCTTGAAGAGGCGTCCGAAGGATTCCAGGATGCCTCCTTCGAGGTCGGTGTAATATTTCTCGTCGAAGATGTCGCGGAGGGTCGGCACACCCATCGCGATGCCGATCATTTCCTTGGTGTAGCGAAAGAGATAGGCGGCCAGCCGGTGAAATTCGGCGTAATTGGAGATGAGCACGGTCTTGCCAAGCGTTCCAAGAAGATCCACGCGGTTGAGGAAATCCTGGTGATTGATCCCGCCGGAACTCGTGAGGTTCTTCAGGGTCATCTCCATGAGGACGATGACTTCGTGCCCCTGCACCTTCGGCTCCTGGACGAACTGGGCCTGGGCGGCCTCCAGCATGTCGATGGTCACGTTCGTTATGGGCCGGAAACTGCCGCGCTCCACGAGGATCGATTTCTTATAGAGCAGTTCGGCGGCCTGCACGACCTCCCCTTGCGCGGTAAACATCGCGGCGCTCGTGAGGCCGTGCTGCACGAGCTCGAGGCTCATGAGGCGGTTGTCGATGTAATCGAAAGCCGGCCCGGAGAACTTGATCATGTCCACCTCGATGCGCTCCGAAGTCAGGCTGTCCTTGAGCGAGAGGATAAACTCGTGTTCCCCGCCGAAGTAGAGCGCGCCGTGAACCAGGTTCACGCCGACTATCCCCAACGCTTCCTGCTGCTGGAGGTTTTCCTTGTCGAGCATCCGGACGTGAATGATGATCTGCGACGGCTCGCTCTGCGGCGTGGGCTGGAATCGCATGCCCATCCAGCCGTGGCCTTCGTTATTGCGGTGGAAGCTGCTGGCCGCGACGGTGTTGGCGAACACGAAGAACTTGGTGTTCCCGCCGCGTTTCGCCTGCAGGCGCTCGATCATCAGCTTGTATTCATGGTCGAGCATGGTCCCGAGGCGCTGCCGGCTGACGTAGCGCTCCGAATGCCCGTAAATGGCGTCGCTGATGACCATGTCGTAAGCGGAGATGGTTTTCGCGATTGTCCCCGAGGCGCCGCCCACGCGGAAAAACCAGCGGGCCACCTCCTGGCCGGCGCCGATCTCGGCAAACGTGCCATAGTTTGTGCCGTCCAGGTTTACCCGGAGCGCCTTCTGGTGCGTATCAGTCGGGTTGGTGGTCATTGGGAGATAATGCCCGGTACCGCTTGCGGGAACAACAATTTTGCCAAATCTCTCCCACTTTTTTCACAACCTCTTACAGTCCGAAGATGGAAGAGAGCTTCGTGAGAAACCCGGCCTTGTACTCGCGCTGTTTGCTCAGGAGACTTTTATCTTCGGCGGCGGAGGCGAGGACGCCTTCCACCTCGAGGCGGCGTTGCGTCAGCAGATCGCTCAATTTCTCGAGCAGGGACGGGTTCTCCTGGACTATCTTCGCGAACTCCGGCTTTCCGACCTCCAGCACGTCGCAATCCACGCGCGCGATGACCGTGGCGGTCCGTTTTTCTCCGGTTAGCAGGGACATTTCGCCGAAATAATCGCCGGAAGCGAGAGTTGCCACCAACGCCGGCTCGTCGTTGCGATTGACGTAAACGTCCGCCGATCCATGCACCAGGATGAACATCGAATTCCCCTCCGCGCCTTGTTCTATGAGCGTTTCGTCACGTCCGAACCGGGAGAAATTAGCGGTCGAGATCAACCGGTCCGTCTGCTCATCATCCAGGCACTGGAAGAACGGCTGCTGCCGCAACACCGCTCGCATCTCAGGGGTCACCCCATGCGCTTCGGTCCCCTTCCGTTCGATCTTCAAAGTGCGTATCGGGCTCGGCATCTTTATCTTGTGCCGTTTCAGTCCGTACCAGACGTTGGTCTGGATGCGATCGGATATCTCATTGTACAGGGCATGATCCTCGAAATGGTATTTGATCTCGTAAAACACCGCTGACTCTCCGAACTCGACCAGATAGATATTAGGAGGCGGATTGGAAAGCACCCCTTTCGCGCGCGAGACGGCCTCCGCGAGCACCTCTTTGACCAGGTTCGGCGCGGCGTCGTATTCGATGCCCACGCGCAGCCGCATGGCGTGCACCCTCGTGGGGAAGGTAAGATTGATAATCGGCTGCTTCACCATCTGGCTATTGGGTATCTCCAGGGAAACGAGGTCGACGGTGCGCAGACGCGTCGAGCGCCAGGTCACCTCCATGACTTCCGCGGTGTATTTATCGACGGTCAGCCAGTCGCCCGGTTTGAACGGCTTGCCGAACTCGACGGCGATGCCCGCGATGATATTCCCCAGCATGTCCTGCATCGCGATACCGAGAACCACGGCGGCGATTCCCGAACCGGCCAGAATCCCGGGGATCGTCTCGTGATACGAAAAGCCCATGACCCATAAAAGCGCGACCAGGAAGACGGCGATCGCGGCGATTTCCTGCAGGAACTTTGGCATCTGCCTATTGCGCTTCCTTTCGAAATAGACCTCCCACAGAAAGCGCCGCATGAGCGCGATGAGGAAGAACGCGCCCAGCAGGGTCGCCAGCGAGCCCATCTCCCGCTCGAGATCGAACGGCGCGTTAGCCGGCAACCGCCCGGTAGGGAAGTCCAGGCCGAAGAACCGGAGCGACAACGAAAGGGCCAGGACGATGCAGAATAACTGGTACAGAACGCCGAGCCGGACACCGGCCCGCCGCTTGAGCCAGCGTCCGATCGCCACGCTCACCAGGTACAGGACCGGGGCAGCCAGAGCGGCCAGCGCCACGCGGTCGGTTGCGGGGAGTGCGGCGATCATGATTGAACTAAAACCAAAACCTCTTCCATTTAGAACTTAAAAAAACGGCGGCTCACTCGATGAACAATTTTTTCGCCCGCCGGCGCGCGTGAAATCCGCCCGGCAGATTGATCTTCGAGCGCGCCGAATCCGCGGCAAGCAGCCCGAGCACCGCTTCGACTTCGTCGAATCCGACGCACGGCACCCCTGTTTTCTTCAACCATGCGTGGATGAGCCGCCGCAGCAGCGGAAGCGGCATCCCGCGCAGCCGGGCGAGCGGGATCTCACCCTTTTCGATTTCGATGAGGCTCGCCAGCCATTCATTCTCCGCGCCTAAAATCTCCGCGCTCCTCCAGACCGAACGCTTGATCTCGCGGCCAAAGTGCGATTCGAGAGCGGGAATGATCTCATGCCGCATCTTGTTGCGCAGATTCACCAATTCGCGGTTCGACGCGTCCTCCCGGAAATGCCATTTCCTTTCGCGAACGCAGTCATCGATCTCCTTGCGCCACACCCCGAGCAGCGGACGCAAGAGCCGGAGGCGGAAACTCCCGTAGAAGCGATCCGCCTCCGGCCGCATCGCGGCAAGCCCCGCGACGCCCGCGCCCCGGAAAAGGTTGAACAGGAACGTCTCGACCTGGTCGTCCGCGTGGTGGGCCAGAAACAGGGTGTCGCACCGCCGCCGGCGGGCGGCCCTGCCGAAGAATTCGTAACGGGCCTCGCGCGCGGCGGTTTCGATGGATTGCCGTTTCCCGGCCGCCAGCGAAGCGACGTCCGCTTTCTCCATCACGCAATCGAGTTCCAGCCGCCTGGCGAGGCGTTGCACGAAGAGCGCGTCCGCCCGGCTGGCCGCCCCGCGCAAGCGATGATCCAGGTGGCAGACAATCAATCGCCGGAAGCCGAGTTCGACAAGGAGACGCAGCAGGGCAACCGAATCCCTCCCCCCCGAAACGCCGATGAGGTAGCGCTCGCGGGGGTCGTAAGGGACAATCGTCCGGCGCAGGGTATCTAAAACGAAAACCTCCTCGTAAAAGAGCCGGCCGCCCGGCAAGCGCCGTTTAACCGGCAGGTTCCCCGGCAACCGCTGGTTCGGATTCCATTTCCTCGCCGACCATGTATCGCGTAAAGCGGCGGATGACGATGTTCTCTCCCAACTCGACGATCCTGCCGTTGACCAGATCCCGAATACTCTGGTCGGGATTCTTGATGAAAGCCTGATCCATGAGGCAGACGGAGCTGTAGAATTTCTCCAGCTTTCCGTCCACGATTTTCTCCGTGATCGTGGGCGGCTTGCCCTTGACCTGGGCGCGGTAGATTTCCTTCTCCTTTTCGAGCAGCGCCGCCGGCACCTGCTCCCGGGTGACGTAGTGCGGATGCGCCGCGGCGATGTGGAGCGTGATGTCTTTCACCAGGTCGCGAAAATTGTCGTTCTTCGCGACGAAGTCCGTCTCGCAATTGACCTCGACGAGCACGCCGACTTTTCCCTGCAAGTGGATGTAAGAGGCGACCACGCCCTCCTTCGTCGCGCGGGACGCCTTCTTGCCGGCCCGGGCGATGCCTTTGGTCCGGAGGATCGCTTCCGCTTTTTCGATGTCTCCTTCCGCCTCCGTCAACGCGCGTTTGCAATCCATCATGCCGGCGTTTGTCTTTTCTCGAAGCTGTTTTACAAGTTGGGGATTTATTTCTGTCATAAAGGTTTGTTCGTTTTTACTCCGCAATTCCGGGATGTCCGCGGAACATCCAATTTAGATGGCCGCGACATTCCAGCCAGCGAAACTTTTGTTCAGCCGCCGCCGCCCGCTGCCAGCAGCGAGCGAATCGTCGCTCCGACATCCCCGCTTCGCATCAGCGTCTCGCCGACCAGGATCGCCGCCGCCCCGCTGTCGAAGACCCGCCTGCTGTCCTCCGCCGTCTTGATGCCGCTTTCGCTCACCAGCAGGATCTCCTCGGGCACTTCCTCGCTCAATTCCTCGGTCGTTTTTAGATCAACGGCAAATGTCCCCAGGTCTCGATTATTTATGCCGATGATCCTCGCCCCGCAATCCACGGCGCGCTCCAGTTCCTCCAGCGTGTGGACCTCGACGAGCACGTCGAGATGGAACGCGATCGCGGTTTCATGGAGATGGATGAGTTCGCGCTGTTCCAGCGCGGCGACGATGAGCAGCACGGCGTCGGCGCCCGCGCACACGGACTCGAATATCTGCGCTTCGTGCAGGATGAAATCCTTGCGCAGGACGGGCAGCGGCATGGCGGCGCGCACTTTGGCCAGGTGGCTGAGGTCGCCCTGGAAGAACTCCCTGTCCGTCAGGACGGATACCGCGTGCGCGCCCCCGGCGGCGTAGGCGGAGGCGACGGCCTCCGGATCGAACACATCGACGATGGAGCCGGCGGAGGGAGAGGCTTTTTTAACCTCGGCGATCAAGCCGAGACGTTCGGGACCGCGGTCGATGGCCCAGGCGAAGTTGCGAAAATCATCCCGCTGCAAGGCCGCGGCGCGCAGAAGCTCCGCGCGAGGGAGAATCTTCTCGATCTCCTTGCGTTTGACTTCCAGAATCTGCCGCAAGCGGTCCATTAAGAGACTGTGAAAAGAGTAGGAGAGGGTCGTGTTGCAGTGGATTTTGGCCTTGGCCAAGGCGCGAGCGAAGCGGCAATACCCATTGCGGTCTTGCCCGAGCGAGCAACGCGGGCCAAGGCCAAAAGACGAGCAACCCTCCGGGCGAGAGCAGAAAAGGCCATCTGGCGGCGTTGCTTCTCAGTCACAGACCGCGGCGGGTATGCTCCTTCGTCGCGCCACCACCATATGGCCTTTTCTGCTCTCGCACGACCCTCTCCTACTCTTTTCACAGTCTCTAGGCTGGCGCTTCGCCGCTGGTTTACGAGAGGCGGACGAGGTCCCGCAGGAATTGGAACCAGATGAAGAAGAGGCCGCGCCACGAATAGCGGATCTGCCCCTCCTCCGTCTGGGTCAGGACGCCATTGGCGATGTTGTGGGTGATCTGCGCGCGGAGATCCTTCTGGATCTCGAGTTGAATTTCGCCCGGCTTCAACTCCTCGAGGTCGTTCGGCGTGATGTTGTTTTTCTGGAGAAATTCGCGGTGGCTCTCCAAAATCTGCAAAAAATCCTGGTCGTTCCGCAGCCGGTTTATCCTCAACGCGGGCACGAGCTTCAAGCTGTAGGAAAAGGGGTAATTCCAAGTCGTCCATATTTTGCCGTCCTTCGCCCGCGAGGAGATGCTCAGGTAGTAGAACGCGAGGTCGTGCTGGTCCACCAGGCAGATGGCGGCCTGGGCGCGATCCGCCTCCTTGTAGAAAAGGCGGAAAAACTGCTGGTAATCTTCCCAATCCCAACCGGCATCCTCGATGTGCTCGAACCCCTCCTGTTCGACTTCGTCGGTTATCTCGTGGAGCGCGGGGAAAATCTCGCTGGAGGGCGGCGTCCTGTGGCGCAGGTTTTTTTCGAGCGGCAGCCGAAGCTTGCGGATGCGCGTGAGAATCTCCAGCCACGGGAGGAGCAGCCAGCTCAACGCGCAGAAGACGCCCACGAGCAAAGAGCCGCTCAAAAAATAACCTGCCAGGAACGAGGTGGCGAAGATCCCGAGCGCGCCGAGCTTCTGCGGCAGCACATGATCGAAGCTGCGCAGGCCCATGCTGAGAGCGACGACCCCAGCGATCAGCAAAAGCGGTGAGAACATTTAAGGAAGGAGGCTGTGCTTTTTCAGGAAAATTTCAAGCTCCGGGGCGCCAAAATCGGCCAGCAGTTCGTCGCCGGCCACGAGTGTCGGCGTGTAAGCCTGGCCCGACAGCCGCACCATTTCCTCGAAAGCGGCCTCGTCGTGTTCCACATCCAGTTCCTCGTAGGTATAGCCGCGGGCGTCAAGGTGCCGCTTGGCGTCTATGCACCAGGGACACCACGTCTTGACATACAGCTTTAGACCCGAAGACAATTCCAAAGGTTAACCTTGCCTCGCCATGCGTCAACCGGGAAACAGCGCGGCGGCCCCTCCGCCACAGCCAAAAAAATTCACTTTGCCTTTTTCTTAACACCATTTACAATCTTCCCCAGCAGAGAATAGCTCGGATGGGGGGTTGTCAGTTGATTTACTTAAGTGACGATATGAACGCCGGAGACCGGAGCCGTCACCGAGGTTTTTTTTTGCGAACAAAAAAAGACATATATGGGAAATAAGTTATACGTAGGCAATCTCTCGTTCAATACGACTGAAACCGAGCTTCAAGACCTCTTCGCGCAGGTCGGGCCGGTGCAGGAGGTTGTCCTCATGCAGGATAAATTCACAGGTAAATCGCGCGGATTCGCCTTCGTCACCATGAGCACCGACCAGGACGCCGCGGGAGCAATCACCCAGTTCAACGGCAAAACCGTGGACGGACGCGCTCTCACCGTTAACGAGGCCAGGCCTCGTGAAGACCGTGCCGGCGGCGGGGGTGGCGGCGGACGCGGGGGTGGTGGTGGCGGTTATGGCGGTGGAGGAGGAGGAGGCGGGGGCGGACGTGGCGGTAGCGGGGGCGGCGGAGGCGGCGGACATCGTCGCGACGCGCGCCGTTACTAAATCGTTCGGGCAAAGGAGCCCGCGATCATCGATCTTAAAAATCCCGGCCATCCTGGCCGGGGGTTTTCCTGCGTCGCATCGCCGTGGGCCTTTGGCCCGCGCGGTGCGGCGTCGAAAACCATCTTTCTTTGTTTTCTCCGCGCTTTAAAAGAGAACCTGCGAAATTTCATTGCGGCCACGCGTCTGTCTCTATACGAATGAAAGATAACTTATGAACGAACCTGATTCTGATTCCTCTCCCTCCCACCTTGGCGGCAGCGCCCAGGAAGCGTATGAGACCACGAAAGATCGCGCTGCCGGCGCCCTCTGCGGCAGCGGCGAATGTCCGGCCAAGGTCTATTCCGTGGCCCTCGTCGCCTTGGTCGTCGGTTTCCTGCTGGGGCTCATGTGCCGCCGCAAGGAAGAGACGCTTCAAGAAAAATATCTCGAAGCCCCGCTCAATGATTTGAAGAAAGCCATCGGGGCGCTCAGCGGCATTGCGGCGAAAAAGGCGGCTGGCGGCGGCGAAGTGGCGGCCGATATGATCGATTCCCTGAGCGACAAAATAAGAAACCTGGTCAAATCCCTCTAATCGAATCCCTCCAGATATGGATACCCCCGATTCCACAACGCGCGCGGAGAGCGATTTTCGCTCCTCGGCGATCGATAAGATCAGCGAATTGGCGACAGAGTCGATCCAGTGCATCGAACAATCGACGCGCCGCGCTCCCTTGAAGGCGATCGGCTGCGCCGTGGCGGCCGGGTATCTCTTGCGCCACCTTCCCATCTTCGCGCTTCTTGGAGCGCTTTTCCGTCTCGCTTTGATCCTGGTGCGCCCGTTCGCTCTTATTTTTGGGGCCGTGAAGCTTTTTCAGCTTTTGGCGGAAAGTCCCACTTTCAAGCGCTTCGAGTAGCTCCCGGCCAGAGCGGCATGATTGGGAATCGGCAACGTCGCGGGTGAGGGTTCATGTGGCACGGTCGATTCAGCCGGGATACAGCGGAGCAGTTGAAGAAATTCAGCGAATCGATTTCCTTCGATTGGCGGCTTTACCCCTACGATATTGAGGGATCGATCGCCCACGCCGCCGCGCTGGCCGAGGCGGGCTTGATCACGCGCGAGGAAAATCGGTCGATAGAAAAAGCTCTCGGCGAGATACGCGAGGAGATAGCCGGGGGGACTTTCTCCTTCGACCCGAATCTCGAGGACATCCACATGAACGTGGAGGCGGCCCTCACAAAACGCATCGGAGACGCCGGAGCGAAATTACACACCGCCCGCAGCCGGAACGACCAGGTGGCGCTCGATCTGCGGCTCTACCTGCGCGCGGAAACCGGAGCCGTTCAATCCTGCTTGCGGGCCTTGCAGCGAACGCTCGTGGCTCTCGCTTCGCGTTACCGCGAGGCGGTGTTCCCCGGTTATACCCATCTCCAGCGGGCGCAGCCCGTTCTTTTCGCCCATCATTTGCTCGCCTACGTGGAAATGCTCCAGCGCGATTTCGACCGCCTCGAGGATGCGCGCAAGCGCATCGGCGTCCTGCCGCTCGGTTCCGGCGCCATCGCCGGTTCGACGATCTCTCTCGACCGCGAATTGATCGCCAAGCGGCTCGGCTTTGCCGCCGTCAGCCAGAACAGCATGGACGCCGTCAGCGACCGCGATTTCGCCTGCGAGTTTCTCGCCGCCTGCGCCGTGATCGGGATGCACCTCTCGCGAATGAGCGAGGATCTCGTGCTCTGGGCCTCCAGCGAATTCGGGTTCGTGACGATAAGCGACGCTTACACCACGGGATCGAGCCTCATGCCGCAGAAGAAGAATCCCGACGCCGCCGAGCTGACGAGAGGAAAAACCGGGCGTCTTTACGGGAATCTCCTTTCGCTGCTCACCACCATGAAGGGCTTGCCGATGGCCTATAACCGCGACATGCAGGAGGACAAGGAGCCTCTCTTCGATTCGGTGGATACGGTCAAGTCCTCCCTCTCCATTTGCGCCGCGATGCTGGCGGAGATAAGGCTCAACGAGGAGAGCCTCGCCGCCGCCGTGGCCGACGCGACCCTGCTCGCGACCGATCTCGCCGATTATCTCGTAAAGCGAGGAATTCCCTTCCGAACGGCGCACGAAATCGTCGGCAAGGCGGTCGCGCTCTGCCAAAAGAAAAACGTCACCTTGCGCGAGTTGCCTCTCGAGGATTACCAGGCTCTCTCGGCTCTTTTTCAGCCCGATCTCTTCGACGCGCTCGATTTGGATAAAGCGCTCGCGGCCCGCCGGACAATCGGCTCGCCTTCGCCGGAAAATGTCGCCTCTCAACTGGAAAAGTGGCAGGCCCTCCTGCAATGAAGCCGGGAAGCGCCCAATGAATTTCCACCGTTTCATCAAGGACAAGGAAGGCTGGGCGTCGATAAGCCAGGAGGAGCAGTTCGGCAACGCCTATCTTCAGGTCCTGGCGGCGAAAGTCAGGACGCCGTCGCGTCCCGGCGGCTGTTCCTGGACGGTTGTCCATCGCAAGGGAGCCGTCGTCATCGCGCCGATGACCCTAAGCGGCGATCTCCTTCTCATTCACCAGGAGCGTGTTCCCGTCCGGGAAACCTTGTGGGAATTCCCCGCCGGCCAGATCGACGAAACCGCGGACCACGACGAGACGACGATACGCGATACCGCCTTGCGCGAACTGCGGGAGGAAACCGGCTGGGAACTCGCTCCGGGCGGCGAACTCCTCCCCCTCGGCCACTTCTTCTCCTCGGCCGGGTTCACCGATGAACACGCCTATCTTTTCCTGGCGCGGCCGGTCCTCCCCGGCGGGAACGGCGCGGCCCCCGACGAAAACGAGGCGATCCTCGAATGCCGGCCATTCTCCTTGAATGCATTTCGAGGGATGATCGCCGCCAGCGAAATCCGCGATGCAAACACACTGGCGGTTTATGCGCGGCTTTCCGCGATGGGCCTTTGCTAGGAATGGCGCTAAAAGGGCTCTTCAAGTTTCGAGAGGATCCCGGCACGGACTCCGTCAAGCCGTTCCTGGACCATCTCGAGGATCTGCGGTGGACCTTGTTCAAGATGGCCGTGACCCTCGTCTCCGCGATGATGGCTTGCTTCGCTTTCCGTTCGCACTTGATCCACGTCGTTCAGGCCCCCCTGCACGCCGTCGATCCCCGGGCCGTCGCGAGCCTGCGCACGCTGGCGGTTACCGACTCGATCATGATCTCCTTCCAACTGGCCTTCTATGCCGGGCTGGTTCTCTCCTTTCCCCTGCTCCTGTTCTTTCTCGCCCAATTCGTTCTGCCCGCTCTCACCGCCAGGGAGCAGAGATATGTCCTGCCGGCCATCGGCATCGGCTTCGGCCTTTTTCTTGCCGGCGTCCTCTTCTGTTACTACGTCGTCCTTCCAAAAACGCTCGCCTTCTTCTTTCTGGACACTCTCAAGCAGGGCTGGATGCCATCCTGGACCGTGCGCGATTACTTTTCCTTCGTCACCCAGATCACGATCACTTTCGGCATCGCTTTTGAACTGCCCGTCGCCGTGCTGGTCCTGGTTTATTTCGGAATCTTCAGCGTCGCCTTTCTCAAGCGCACACGCGCTTACGCCATCGTCATCGTCATGGTCTTTGCCGCCATCATCGCTCCCACGCCGGACCCGCTCACGTTCCTTTCGCTGGCCCTGCCGATGTGTCTGCTCTATGAGGCGTGCATCTGGCTGGCGGTCCTGGTCGAGCGCCGGCGCGCGCGCCAGGAAAGCGCATAAACGCGCTTCGCCGGTGTTCAGGCGTGCTTTTCGCGCTCGTAAGCCGGCCCAGATTGTTTAAGATGGTTTTGGGCGGCGTCCTTTTTTTCCCCCGCTGCCTGCGTTGTGCATGAAAAGCTGAACATCTCGCCGCTTCCGGACGCCCCCGTCCCGGACAGCGGAATGAGCCGGAAAGCCGCGCTCCTCCTCTGCGCGCTCCTCCTGGTCAGCGCGCCGTTGCTTTTCGGCACGGTGGATCGCGTCTTTCAGATCGCGCTCACATTCTTTCTCGGCATCGGGTTGCTGCTGGCCCCTCCCTCGCTTCCGCGCCCGGGGAAATTCTTTGCCGGGCTGGCTCTCGTGTTTCTCGCTCTCCTCGCCGTTCAGGAATTTGGACCGCAAAAACTATTCGGAGAAACGCTCTGGCGGCACACGCTCTCCAACAGCTTTTCCCTGGTTTTTCCCTGGCACAATCCCGAACCGGCGCGGGCGCTTGACGCCCTGCTCGCCGCCGGCGTCGCCGCGGTCTGGTTTGGCTGGGTGCGCAACCTGGCCGGGCCGAGGGAGAGCCGGGTCTTCCTCACCTGGAGCCTCTTTCTGGCGGCGGCCATCGTGGCCGTCGTCTGCTTTGCCATGGGCCAGAGCTCTTCCATCCTCATCTACGGCCTGCGCGAAACTCCGGGCTGGGTGGGCTATGGACCTTTCCCGAACCGGAACCACACGGCATGTTTTCTTGCGATGGGAGCGATCGTCGGCTGCGGCCTCGTAACGCGGGCCGCGGCGCGGAAACGTCCCGTTCCATTGGTCGCCGGCATCCTCCTGCTGGGGGTGATCGTCGTCGCCATGCTCTGGAGCAGGTCGCGCGGCGGCCTCATGGCTTTCGGCTTCGGCTTTTTTCTTTTCGTCGCCCTCTCCCTGGCGGGCACGCGGAGCAAGCACGGGCTCTTCGCCGCCGTGGCGGGCACCCTCGGCGTCGCGGCGCTTTGCCTCACCTTCGGCTCGCGCGTCCTCGAACGCTTCGCGCCGGGAGGAGACATACCGACCAACACCCGGTGGGATGTTTGGAAGGACACCCTCGCCATGTGGCGGGACGCGCCCCTTTTCGGACATGGGCTGGATTCTTTCGCCCAGCTTTTTTCTCTTTACCAGACCTTCAGCCTCGAGGACCGCGTCGTCCTGCACCCGGAGAGCAGTTGGCTTCTCTGGCTCGTCGAACTGGGGGGTCTCCTCCTGTTTTTCCTCGTCGCGGCCCTCGTGGTTTTCCTCGCAAGAAATCTCCCTTCGGTCTTTTCCCACCGGCACGGATTTTTTCTCGCGATGGGCTGCCTCGCCGCCGCGGGTGTCCTCCTTTGCCATTGCCTCTGGGATGTGCCGGGACATCGCTGGGCCACGGCGTGGTACGGGCTGGCGGCGCTCGCATTGGCGTGCCCCGTCCGTTCGGGCGAAGCGAGAGCCTCCCGGAAACGGGCCCTTGCCATCATCCCGTTTGGCATCGCGCTTTTCTGGTCATTGCCGATTCTTATCGGCTGGCCCGCGTGGTCGCCTCTTTCGCTCGCGCAGCTTTTGAATCGCACGGCCACCTCGACATCCGTGCGCCGGAGCGAACTCGAAAATTCCCTCCGCTTCTTTCCGCTCAATCCCGATCTCCGCGAAGCCATCGGCATGCGGGAGGTGCAAACACCCGGCGAGTCCGACGCCGCGTGGCGGCAGTTCCGGATCGCCGACCGTCTTTGCCCCAATATCTGGGAGCTTCCCGCCGGGCAGGCCGTATCGAGCGAACGCCGGTCCCCCGGCATGGCCCTCTATTTTTGGACGCTCGCCATCGAACGCGCGGGGCATCGGGGCGACGAGATATTTGCCATGGCCGTGCGGGACACGATAAATCAGCCCGGCGCGGAAGCGTTCTGGAGCCGTTACGCCGAAACCAACCCCCAGTTCTGCCTGAGCTACGCCGACAATTTCGCCGGGCCGGACGCGCGCGATTACTTTCTGTTATGGTGGAACAACCGGGCGCTCGGCGGCGAGTTGCGGCAATATGAGATCGATGCTTTCTACTACGACGCCTCGCGCTGGGGGACGCGCGGCCAGTTCGGCCAATGGATGAAACGCTACGCCTCCTGGGAGCCGCAAGACTACAAATCCTGGGTGCAGATACTCCGCCGATTTGGCGATGACGCCACGGCATGGGAAATCCTTTCGCACACCATGAAAGAGCCCGAATTCCTGGGCATCCAGACCACCTCGGGACTCGATGTCCTCGAAACCGAGTGGGACGAACGGCCCGGAAATTTCTTGAACGCGCTCTCCCTCGCGCAAGTGCTTTCCGACAAGGGCAACCTCGAGAAGAGCGACGCCATCATCATCGCCGCGGCGCGGCAGCCGGGCGCGCCGGAGTGGTTCGTAAAGAAGGCCGCGTATATCTTTTCTCGAAAGCGCCAATACCGCCAAGCCCTCTCGCTGTGCCTGCCCGAGAAATAGCCGGGATAAATAACTGACTGTAAATAGGGTCAAGGGAAGGATTCACCTATTTTACATTTGTCATTGAAAGGCGTCCTGAATTCCCTACCATCCGCGTCATGAAGCAACTCATCCCCCTCCTCATCGCGGCAATCGTATTTTCGGCGGCGCCATTGTTCGCCCAAAGCGCCTCCCCGTCGCCGACTCCGGCGGCGTCCGCGAGCCCGGCCAAGCACAAGCACAAGAAAGCCGCCACGGCCGCCACATCTCCCGTCACGACGAGCGCCACAAAGGCCACCACGGCGTCCTCACCCGCCGCGACCACCGCAACGAAGCCGCTTGTTCCTTCCGCCACTCCAGCCCCCGGCGGCGGACACGGTTTGGTTTGGGTGAATACCCAGACCCATATTTACCACAAAGAGAAATCCAAGTGGTACGGCAGGACCAAGCACGGGAAATACATGAGTGAAGTGGACGCCCTCAAGGAAGGCGATCACGCTGCCAAGGAAGGTCAATAGCGGCGGTTTTATAATGAGGCGGCTGTGCCTGCCGGCCTGCCCAACTCCTCAAGCAACGCCTGGTTGAGGCGGATGCCGGCGAAAAAGTTCTCGAGCGGGAAATTTTCGTTCGGCGCGTGGACGCGGCAATCGGGCAGAGCGAGGCCCAACAGGAGCGTATCGACTCCGAAAACGTTCTTGAAACTGTCGATGATCGGGATGCTGCCTCCTTCGCGAATCAGGGCGACTTCGGCCCCGAAAAAGGTCTTTTGCAGCGCGCGCCGCGCGGCCATGCCATCGGGAGAATCGGGATCGGAGAGATAGGGCGCGCCGGCATGGCCGCCGGTGATTTCCAACCTCACCCCGGGAGGAGTGGCTCCAAGCAGATGCGCTTTGACCTTCTCGATCACCCCGGCCGGGTCCTGTTTTGGAACCAGCCGGAAGGTCAGTTTCGCCGAGGCTTCCTTGGGAATCACCGTCTTGGTTCCTTTTCCCTGGTAGCCGGCCGTCAATCCGTTCACTTCCGCGGTGGGCCGCGCCCAGATGCGCTCGAGCGTGGTGCAGCCTGCTTCGCCGAAAAGTTCGGGCGCGCCCGTGAGCTGTAGAAAAAGCGCATCGTCCAGAGGCAATCGTTCCCAGCGTTTTCTCTCCGCTTCCCGCACCGGCTCGACGCCGTCGTAGAATCCCTTTACGGCCACGCGGCCTTCCGCTGTGTGCAGCGAGGCGAGAATGCGGGCAAGCATCGTCGCGGGATTAGCCACAGCGCCGCCATAGATGCCCGAATGCAAGTCGGTGGACGGACCGGTGACTTTGAGTTCCAGGGCGGCGACGCCTCGCAATCCATACGTGAGGGTCGGAATCCCCCTTCCCACCATCCCCGTGTCGGAAACGGCGATCACGTCGCACCGCAGGGAGTCGCGTTGTGCGAGGAGAAACGGCTCGAGGTTAGCGCTGCCGATTTCTTCTTCGCCCTCGATCAAGAAGATCAGGTTGACCGGAAGATCGCCCTTGCGCTTCAAGGCTTCCTCGACCCCGAGTATGTGCGCCATGATCTGCCCCTTGTTATCGGTCGCGCCCCGCGCGGTGACGACGCCGGCCTCGATGTGCGGCTCGAACGGAGGGTGTGTCCAAAGTTCGAGCGGATCGGGCGGCTGCACGTCGTAATGCCCGTAGATCAGGACCGTCTTGCGGCCAGGCAGGTGGCGATTCTTCGCCACGACGACAGGATGACCCGGCGTGGGATGCGCCGCCGCGTCCAGGCCCATGGACTTGAGCTTGTCGCAAAGCCAGTCCGCGCACGCCGAGACGTTCCCCGCGCAAGCCGGGTCGGTCGAGACACTTGGAAACCGCAGAAAAGTCAGCAGATCATCGACTTGAGCATCCATTCGGAAAGTCTAGGCGCGGCGTCGGTATCCCGAAATCTGCGCTCATCTGTGTTAATCTGCGGATATAGTTTACATAAACCGCCCTAATAACAAGAGCCGATTCCACAACCGCATCATGGCTGTCGTCGGCTGGCGAATGTAACAACGCCGGCGCACAGGATAAAGCTGACGACGCTGATGACGACAAGCTCTGAAAAGGGTGGCGTTGGGCTCATCAGGTATGGCGCCGTGAAGGGGAAGGTCGCACAGGCAACCGCGGTGATGATGATGCCCAGTTTAAAGGCTTTTGCTCGCTTGGAAGCAGGGGAGGCGCCGCCCGGCATGCTCGCCGTCTGCGATTTGGCTCGTCGCTTCAGGCGGCGGCTAAATAGAAACATGCAGACTACACCCACGAGCAGGAGGATGCTCCCAAAATAATCCGGCAATCCCAGTGGCTTGTGAAAAACGGAAGCCATCATCGAAACCGAACCGGCCAGCATGAGGGCATTGTCTGTGGATGATAATTTCATGGGCCGTCAAATATCTTCCCTGGATTCAGGATGCCGTCGGGGTCGAGCGTCTTTTTTAGTTGCTTCATCAGGTCGAGGCTTGCGTCGCCGATGGCGGCGCGCAGGAAACGCTTCTTTGCCAGGCCCACCCCGTGCTCGCCGGTGATAGTCCCGCCGAGTTTCACGGCGAAGTCGAAGATCTCATGCATCGCTTTCTCGACGCGCTCCATCTCCGAGGCGTTCCTCTCGTCGGTCAAAAAGGTGGGATGCAGGTTGCCGTCGCCCATGTGGCCGAAGGTGCCGATTTTCAAGCTGTGCCTGGCGGCGACGCTTTGGATGAAGTTGATCATCTTCACCAATTCGCTCCGTGGCACCGTGGCGTCCTCGAGGATGGTCGTGGGAGCTACGCGGGCCAGCGCGGAGAAGGCGGCCCGCCGCGCCGTTTGGAGATTCGCCGCTTCCCCGGCGCTCCGGGCGACTTGGACGGCGAGCGCTCCGTTCTCCCTGGCCGTTTCTTCCATTTGCCGCGCCTCCTCCTCGACGACCGCCGGGTGGCCGTCGGTTTCCATGAGGAGGATGGCTTCGACATCCAATGGCAGCCCGATGTGCGCGTACTCCTCGACGCAGCGGATCGTAATCTTGTCCAGGAATTCCAGGGTGCAGGGAATGATCTTCCGGGCGATGATGGCGGAGACCGTCGCCGCGGCGGCATCCATGCGCGCGAATGTGGCGAGCAAGGTTTTGCTTGCCGCGGGTTTGGGGACGAGTCGAAGCAGGACTTTGGTGATGATGCCAAGAGTTCCTTCCGAGCCGATGAAGATGTCCTTCATCGAATAACCGGCGACATCCTTGACGCATTTGTTGCCGAGCGACACGATCTCGCCGCTCGCCAGGACGACCTCCAGGCCCATGACATAGTTCCTCGTGATGCCGTATTTCAAGCCGCGCAGGCCGCCTGAATTTTCCGCGACGTTTCCGCCGATGGTCGATATTTTCATCGACCCGGGATCCGGCGGATAGAGCAGGCCCGCGGAGGCGGCCAGCTCGGCGATCCTGAGGGTGACGACGCCGGCCTCGACCAATACAGTCAGGTTTTTCTCGTCCAGTTCGATGACCCGGTCCATTTTTACCAGACAGAGCACCACGCACCCGGGCGACGGCACGCTTCCGCCGCTCAAGCCGGTGCCGGAGCCGCGCGTGACGAGAGGAACCTTCTCCTTGCGCGCAAGGCGGACGATGCGGGAAACTTCATCGGGCGTGACCGGAAAAACGACGCACGCCGGAAGCGCGTGGAGAGCGGCGGTGCCGTCAAAACTGTAAGGAACCAGATGCTCCGGCTCGGAAAGGACCCGGTTGTGATCCAGGATTTCCACCAGGCCGGCAACCAATTTGTTGGAACGAAGCAATGGATTTATGAATTATTGGCTGCGATCCTCCCAAAGAGGGAACTCCAGATTTTCGCTCCTTCAGAATAATCGATCAATCCCGTAATCCATCAATTTTGTCCCACGCCGCAAGACTGGCCGTTCGTTTTCTCCTGACCGTTTGTCTCATCGGGTTGGGCTGGGGCGGGTGGTATGTTTACACGAAAGGGTTTGGCCGCAGTTGGCGGCAATTCGTCACTTCGGAATTCCACAAGCGCGGAGTGGAGGTCTCCATCCGCCGTCTGACGCTCGACCCCTTCAAGGGGCTGGTCGCGCGCGACGTGCAAATCGTCGACGAACGGGGCCATGCGCTCGCGGTGATCAACCGGCTCATCCTGGACATCAATTATTCGAACCTGGTGCGCCGCAAGCCCTTTCTGGATGCCGTGGATCTGCGCCACGCGAAGCTCGACCTGCCGATCGACTCCTCGAGCAAGGACAGTCCGCGCGTAAGAATCTCGGGCCTGAACGCGCATTTGCAATTCCCGCCGCACCAGGTTTATCTGCCGCACGCGGAAGCGGACGTCTATGGCATCCACATCACCGCGACGGGACGGCTCATAAATCCCGATCAATTCCGTCCCGCGCCGCCGGCCGGAAAAGAACAGAAAAAAACCCGGAGCGAATGGATCGCGATATTGATGAAGGAGCTCAAACGCCTGCGGTATCAATCCGAAGCGCCCCGTTTGGACTTGCGCGTCACAGGCGATCTGGCGCACCCCGAGGCGATATTCGGCGAAGCGACGTTCTGGGGAGAAAAGATCGAACGCGAGGGATACCGCCTCAACAACTTGTATGCGGCGGTCACTCTGCGCGACGGGTTGATCGACCTGAAGAGATGCTCCGCGGCAGACGACGGCGGCGCGCTGGATGGGAACGCCTTGTATGACATGAAAGCGAGGACAGTTCAGTTTCAATTTCGCTCGACTCTGGATTTGCAGGCGATCGCGCGCTCGGCCAGGCTGGGTTTTGACCGGGGCCAGTTCGTTCTTCGCAGTCCGCCTTCCATCGAAGTGGCCGGGACGGCCCGCTTCCTGGATACGTTCGAGTTGAGCGCCATCGGACACATATCCACCGGCAAGTTCTCCATCAAGTCAGTCGCTTTCGAGGCATTGAGCGCCGGCTTCTCGCTGGATGGCGGGCGGTGGTTTGTCCGGCGCCTGCGCGCGATCCACAGTTCGGGCGAAGTGACTGCCGATGCGATTCAACTGCCGGGGGATTTTCGCCTCCGGTTGCAAAGCACTCTCAATCCCAAAGTGTTGCTCCCGCTGCTCCCCGCCAAAGCGGTCGAAACCCTGGAGGATTGGGATTTTCCGCAACCGCCCGATGCCCGGTGGGAGGTGCGCGGAACGTCGGCGTCGAACCCCGGGGATTGGGATGCCACCGGCGAGGTCCACCTGCGCCACAGCGTCTTGAGGGGCGTGCCGCTGGACTCCGCCGTCTCGAAGGTGCTCTTCAAGGAAGGCGCTTTTACGTGCGAGGATTTCAAGGTCGAGCGCCCCGAGGGCTCGGCATCCGGCACGTTCACCTACGATTTCCGGAAACACGAGGCGCGGTTGACCGGGATCAAGTCCGCGCTGAACACGGGCGAGGCCTCGGCGTGGATCGATCCGGATCTGGTGCAGCGCGTCGCGCCCTACCGCTTCAAGTCGCCGCCAAATCTCTCCATCAACGGTCTCGTCCAATTCGGCGCCGGAAAGAACACGAACCTCGAGATCCTCGTCGATGCGCCCGCGGGAATGGACTACGTCTTTCTGAAAAGGAATCTGTCGGCTTCCAGCATTTCGGGCCGGCTCCTCTTTACAGACGATCGCCTGCGTATTTTCGACCTCGACGCCGCCATTTTCGGCGGCCGCTTGCAGGGCGGCGCCGACATCTCGCTGGCCAGGAAATCCCAGAAATACACTGCGCAAATCACCGCGCAGGACATCGACTTCGAACAACTGACCAAGCTCTACTTCGACTACGACGGCTCCCGGGGGATGCTGGATGGGGAATACAACTTCGGCGGCATCGGAGAAGATCCGCGCACGATGCAGGGGCATGGCAGCATCAAGGTCGCCAACGGCAACGTTTTCGCGATCCCCATCCTGGGGCCTCTCTCCGGAGTGCTGAACGGAATCGTTCCCGGCATGGGATACAACCTGGCGCGAAAGGCCTCGAGCACGTTCGAAGTCCAGGACGGAACGGTGGAAACCAAGGACTTTGTCGTGGACGGAAAAGGATTCAACATGTTTGGGGCTGGAAAAATAGATTTTTCGAACGACAAAATGGATTTTGATATCCGCCTCGATGCGGCGGGGATTCCGGGCACGCTGCTCTTCCCCGTGAGCAAATTGTTTGAATACACCTCGACCGGATCGCTCTCGAAGCCCGCCTGGCGATTGAAGCTGGGTTCCCCTCATCCCAACGCCAGGGAAACCCCCAAACCGCCGGCCTCCTCCCGCCCATTATGACCGTCACGCCTAAGTTCGCCGCCGTGAAATCCTGAACCGAGCCGCCTTCAACGGTATAAGTGATAGTGCCACTTAAGGGCATGGTGGAAGACCGGCCGTAATCGGGGCGAAATTTCCCACCTTCCCGCAAATTTTCCGCAATCGAGCCAATGGAACCAATGGAAACCTAGGTTATTCCGAAACGCGTGCGAGATTGTATTGTGCGGAATTTCTTAATGAGCATGACCCGGATGACTTCCCTGAGGACGACGACGACCCGATGCCGGCCCCGCCGGATTCCAGCCAATCCGGTCCAATGGCGCCGGATGGCGCTCAATCCGGGTGAAAAAGAATTTCCCGAGCGCGCGACGTATGAAAATGCCTCCGCGCCGTACAATCCAAAAGTGAGGACGGCATATGCGGGACCTGTCTCAGAAGACATGGCCGCTATACGCTTGGGATGGAAGCGTGTCAAGGCGACTCCCCTACAGGATGATAAGGTAAACCGCATACCAAAGAACGCCATTAAATTTGTTACTGCGTCGGGCCAGGAATTTTATGCGCCGGAGAAAACCGACTTCAAAGCTATTCACGACTCGGCAAAATCCACGCCACTACTCGACGCGCTACACGCTGCATACGACGCGATACTCCGCTATGGAACTTTTGACTTCCAAAGAAACATGGGACGGGGCGAGCAGAAAAATAATTACTTCTACTCCGCATACACGGACGCCTCAAACTATGTCGTTGGGGTATACATGCACGGACTGGGACAAAGCCGCGAGGTCACGCTGGAGATCGGCAGAATTATTTTGTCACTGTCAAAAAACACTGGAGACCCGAGACCAAAAAGCATGTGGCTGAAAGGATGGGATGACGCAGACGCAGGAACCTTTGCTGAACCGAAACCCCCGGCCAAATGAGAGAAAAAGCCTTGCCAAGGGCACTTCGGCAGGAATGCATCTGGGTGGCGCTGAATTTATTGGGGGTTGTTTATTATGTTGTCAGAACGTGGGAATTCACGACGATTGATTGGGCGGTCGGACCCAATCCGTTGGACGTCCTCTTCGTCATAACGCCCATATTTGGGGTGTTTTTTCCATTGAACTTGATCTGGACGTCACTTGTCTCTGCCGCCATTTTAAAGGGGCGCAAAACAGGCTACAATCTCTTTGTAGTGTTCCTTGCAGGTATTCTCTGGACCGGAACCTTTTTCACTGTCCGCTACCGGATCGGCTGCGCGATTGAAGAAGCGCAGAAGTATTGAATAAATCGACCGGACGCAGGAACCTTCGCCACACCGAAACCTGCGGCCAAATGAGAAAAGAAGCCTTGCTTAGCTAAGGGCTTTTCGGCAGGAATGCATCTGGGTGGCGCTTAATTTATTGGGGGTCAACTCAACCCAGAGGGGGCAACTGCACACTTGACACATTCATGGGATTCTGGCATCTGATTGCGGATGGCTCGTTCAATCCGCATCGAATTCGAAGGCGCGGTGTATCACGTCACTGCGGGGGGAGGCGGACGGCGGGAAATCTTCCGCTCCGAGGTGTGCGGAGTTGACCCCCTCTGCCTTCCATGGCTAAAAGACTCGGAGTGACGCGGATGAAGAACTCCGATGAACGAACTAGATGTAGAAAACTGTTGCTGCAAGGTATAATTACATTGATTGGGGCATTGGGTTTCTCCATGTTGGCCGCAATTTATGGCGTGGTAGGTCAGATAGTTCTCTGCATAATGTTTGCGATTCCATCAACAGCGGGCTTAACAGTGGCATATATACGCATTGAAAAGTGGGAAGAAATACGGTATAGCATAAAAAAAAGGGAGGCCGATGAGAAGGCAAAGCTCGAATAAAGCGAATCTCTTGGGGGATCGGTCCTGGCTCCGTGGACCCCGTGGGGTTAGTCCTGAATGCCGCACTGTTTCGATGTTAGCTTATATAACGGTTGAGGCAGCGGGGAAGAACCGCAGAAGTAGCTGAATAAATCGACCGGACGCAGGAACCTTCGCCAAACCGAAACCCCCGGGCAAATTGTTTGAATACACCTCGACCGGATCGCTCTCGAAGCCCGCCTGGCGATTGAAGCTGGGTTCCGTCCGTCCCAACGCCAAAGAACCTGCCAAACCGCCAGCCTCCGCCCACTCCTTGTGACCGGTTCCAATTTTTCCTCGACACACAACGGCTTTTGAAGACGATTGGAAAAGAGGAGATCAATCATGAAACGCACTGCATCCGCCGTCTGGCACGGCGACTTGAAACAAGGCAAAGGCACGCTCTCGACCTCGAGCGGCGTGTTGAAGGAAACGCCTTATTCCTTCTCGACCCGGTTTGAGAACGGCATCGGCACCAACCCCGAAGAACTCATCGCCGCGGCGCACGCCGGGTGTTTCACGATGGCGTTTTCAGCCATGCTGGGGGGAGCGGGTTTCACACCGGACAAACTTTCGACCGAGGCGGCGCTGACATTGGAGCAGGTCGAGGGCAACTGGACCATCACCGCGATCCATTTGGAGCTAAGCGGGAAAGTCCCGGGAATCAGCGGGGAAAAATTCCAGGCGGTTGCCGCCGATGCGAAGGCGAAATGCCCCGTGTCTCGCGTGCTCAACACGAAAATCACGCTAACCGCCACGCTGGAAGCGTAATTCGGTTGTCCAAATCCAAGCCGCGCCGGCCTGATTCGGCGCCGATGGGGAGCCTTCTTCTGGGGGCGCACATGTCCATCGCGGGCGGGCCCTCCAAGGCGATCGACCGCGCGCTTTCGATCGGCGCTTCGGCGATGCAGATCTTCGTCAAAAATAACATGCAATGGTTCGCGAGCCCGTTTGCGGAATCCGAGTTGCGGGAATTCGCCGGGCATCCCCGCCGAAAGGAATTGAAGTCCGTCTTCGGCCATAGCGGGTATATGATCAATCTCGGCGCGACCAATCCGGATTTTCACGACAAATCGCTGCGCGCCTTGAAGGAGGAACTCGCGCGCGCCGATCAACTCGGCCTCCCCTTCCTGGTGCTGCATCCGGGAGCCCACATGGGCGAAGGCGTCGAAGCCGGGCTGGCGAAAATAACCGCGAGCCTCGACGCCGTGCTTGCGTCGCTGCCCGCCGTAAAAACCCGCGTCGCCTTGGAAACCACGGCGGGGATGGGGTCGTCGCTCGGGCATACGTTCGAGCAGCTCGCGTGGATATTCGAGCGTTCGGCGTTCCGGGAACGGCTCTGCGTTTGCCTGGATACCGCCCACGTCTTCGCCGCCGGCTACGATATTTCCACGGAGGCCGGCGTGCGCGGCACGTTCAAGAAATTCGACAGGATCGTGGGCCTGCATCGCCTGGTCGCGCTCCACTGCAACGATTCCAAGGCCGGCCTCGACTCGCGCGTGGACCGGCACGAACACATCGGCAAGGGGAAGATCGGGCTGGAGGCGTTTCGGTATATCATGCGCGCCCGCGGCTTTGCGAAGATCCCCAAAGTCCTCGAGACGCCGAAAGGCAAGGACCTCGCGGAAGATGTCGAGAACATGGCCACCCTCCGCTGGCTATTGAGCGCGGAGTGACTTCGCTAAAGGCCCTTTACGTTGTAGAGGCGGCTGTCTGAGCCCCTTCGAAGCAGGCCGCATGGGGCCAGGTTATTTACCGCGCTCGGCGGTTTGCCTAGGCTTTGCGCCGGCCGCGGCCCCTGAGGCCGAAGAGCATTGCGCCGCCCATTCCCAGCATCGCCCATGTGCCCGGTTCGGGAACGGCGGCACTAATGGCGAACTGTTGCGGTGTGCCGGGGGTAGCCGTATCCCACGAACCGCCTTGGTTCTCGCTGGTCGAAACAGTGTTGCTGAGGTCGAGAGACCAGCCGGAGGTGGCGTCCGTGTTGGAAGAGGTGGCCGAGGGATTGTCTACCGAAGGGGAAGTGGTATTAGTCCAAGCGTACGAACTACCGTCATCCAAGGAGGTTTCGGCCACGATCCAGTACTCGGTGCCATCGTCGAGTTGCAGGCCCCCCGTCGTGTACGTATTGGTGCCCGGGCCGACGGGATTGCTGTCTGTGGGGTCTATGGGGCTCAGCGGCCCCGTCAAGGACGAGCCAGGTAAGGACGAGCCAGGTGCGGGCGATACGCTGTTGAAGATGAAAACATACAAGGGAGCCGATGGCGTTCCATCTGAATTGGTAGGGCCCAGTAAGAGGCTAACCATGATGACGTCCAGATTGGGGGCGCTTGCAATGAAGGATTGGGCGACCCAGTCGCCATAGTCGATGGCCATCGATCCCGTGGAGTTCTGGAACTGGTCGTTGGAGATAACGTCGCTCGCGCGACCAGACGCAAGGCAGGCCAGCAGGAGGCATCCGACCGCGCCGCCCCTCAGAAAGGGAAAGGGCCGGCTAAAGGTTGTTTTCATGGCGCTGATGGTTTTCACAGGCGGATTCTTGCATGCTTTCTCCAGGATAGTCAAGAAAGAATCGACTTTTTGAAGGTTTTATCAATGCGGCCCCGCTCGTGCCGCTTACAAACTCCGAAGCTTCAGCTTTGCAGCGCCCTCACCGCGTCCCGCACTTTGTCCGCGCCTGGGACCTTGACGAAAACGACGTCGGCGTCGTCCGTGGCGGCGGAGGAAAACTCGACGTTCCCGATGCCGAGAATGCCGGAGAGGCCGCTCTTGGAGACGTTGATGCTCCGGATGTCCTGGACTCGTATTTCGTTGGAGCTTTTGGCCACTATTCCCCATTCGACGATGACGCGCTTGCTGGTGACCTGGTAAACGCGCCGGCTGCGATCAAGCTGTATCAGGAAGAATACGCATACCGCGCAGAGGAGCGGCGCCGCGTGCACCAGGAGAGCCCATCGGCCGAAAAAGCTTTGGTCAACGAAGAACGTCCCAATCCCCGCGGCGAGCATGAAGATTACCAGCAACCATCTGCCCGCGTAATGCCAGTTCGAACATCTGGCCGAAACGATGATCTGTTCCGCGGAGTGTGGCGATTCCTCGTTCATGGTTTTACGTCGCGTTCATCAATTGCCGGGCGAACTCCGGGCCGCTCCCTTTCTCTTCGTGCTTGTAATAGACGAAGACATCCTTCCATTTTTCCCGGTGTTCCGCAATGACCGCGGCCCAGCGGACGATGTCGCTCTCTCCATAATCCTCCCTGCGCAGGCGCAGATAGCCGTAATCGGCCGTCGCGACAACGGGCGTCGCCAGTTTCTCGCTCTCGGCAATACAGAGCGCGACATTCTTCTTTTCCAGGAGAGCGAATACATCCGGATCGTGCCACGAGGGATGCCGGAACTCGAACGCCGCGCGAAGGGGGCGCGGCATCGCTTCGAGAAAAGCTCCGAGAGTTTCGAGGTTCTTCTTAAAGCCCGGCGGCAATTGAAAGAGAATGACCCCGAGCTTGGCGTCGAGCACGCGCACGGTTTCGACGAAGCGCTCGAGCACGTCCTCGCACCCCTGGAGTTTGGCGTCGTGCGTGATGCGCCTGGGCGCCTTCAGGCTGAAGACAAAGCCGTCCGGCGTCCCATCGGCCCAGCGCTCGAGCGTCTGTATGCTCGGGATCCTGTAGAAGCTGTAATTGATCTCCGTCGTGGGGAAGCGTTCGGAGTAATAGGCCAGCATCTTGTCCGGAGAGAAATCCGCCGGGTAGAAAGTGCCGCGCCATTCGGTGTATTGGAACCCTGATGTGCCGATGAAAACCACGCGAGCAGAATGAACCACGAAGGACCTTTGAAGAAAGTTGTTTTTTTTCGATTCAAACGGTCGTATAACATTCCTTGCTGGGGGGCTTTTCGCGATGGATATCTTGACGTCTCTCGATCCGCAGTCGCCGGGCGCGCGGGCCATCGTTGATCTATGGCACTTGGCGGTGATCGTCCTCGGGGCCATTTTCGCGATCGTAGCGGGGCTTATCTTTTATGCCCTGGCCCGCTACCGCTGGCGCGAGGGCGAGCGCGACCCGAAGCAATACGCGGGAAACAAGACGGTCGAGGTCGTCTGGACCGCGATTCCGTTCCTGATCGTCATCGGGCTGTTCACCGTGACGGCGCGGACGATGAGCCTTTCGGATCCGCCGCCAGCGCCGAAGCCGGACCTCGTGGTGATCGGGCATCAATGGTGGTGGGAAGCGCGGTATCCAAACTCGGGCGTCATCACGGCGAACGAAATCCACATTCCCGTCGGCAAGGCGCTCTCGGTCCGGCTCGATTCGACGGATGTCCTCCACGAGTTCTGGGTGCCGCGGCTTGCGCGCAAGATGACGACGGTTCCGGGCCACCCGAACAACATCTGGCTGGAGGCGGACAAACCCGGCGCCTATCTCGGCGTCTGCTCGGAATTCTGCGGCACGCAGCACGCCTGGATGCATTTCCTCGTGGTGGCGGAGGACCCCGCTCAATTCGAGCAATGGTCCAAGGCGCAGCTTCAGCCCGCGCCTGCTCCGGCCAGCGACGCGGCCGCGCAAGGGCTCGCGGTGTTCCGCCAGTTTACCTGCATCAACTGCCACGCGGTGAACGGCATCCAGGACGCGAATGCCCGCGTCGCGCCCGATCTGACGCACCTCGCCAGCCGCGAACAGCTTGGAGCGGGAATCCTCGAGAATACCCCGGAGAATCTGCGGCTCTGGCTGAAAGATCCCCAAAAGGTGAAACCCGGGGTGAAAATGCCGAATTTTAATTTGACCGACGATCAGATAAAACAACTCGCCGCCTATTTCGAACAATGAACGAAGCCACTCTGGACTCCGGGGCCATTTTCAGCGAGAGCGACAAGGTGCACCGCCGCCTCGCGTGGCTGTCCACGGTCGATCACAAGCGCATCGGCACCCTTTACCTGCTCACGGCGCTTGTCTTTTTCGTGGCCGGCGGGGTCGAGGCGATCTTCATCCGCCTTCAACTGGCGGTTCCGAACAACAAGTTCCTCGACCCCGACACTTACAACATGCTGTTCACCATGCACGGCACGACGATGATCTTCCTCGTCGCGATGCCGGCGCTCTTCGGCCTGGCGAACTACGTGCTCCCCCTGCAAATCGGCGCGCGCGACATGGCTTTCCCGCGCTTGAACGCATTCAGCTTCTGGGTCGTGCCGATGGGGGGCATCCTGCTCCATTTCAGCTTCCTGGCCGGCGGCGCGCCGGCCGTGGGCTGGTTTTCCTACGCGCCGCTCAGCGAGACGCCGTATTCCTCGCAATTGGGCGTCGATTACTGGGCGCTGGCCCTGCTCGTGCTGGGCATCGGCTCGGTCGGCACGAATATCAATTTCATCGTCACCGTCCTCTGCATGCGCGCGCCGGGCATGACCCTGCGCCGCCTCCCGCTCTTCTCGTGGATCATTTTCGTCAACTCCTTCATCGTCATTCTCGCGCTGCCCGTCCTGAACGCCGCCCTGGCGATGATTCTCATCGACCGCCGCCTGAACGCGCACTTCTTTCTTCCTTCCGGCGGCGGCTCCGCGATCATGTGGCAGCATATCTTCTGGGCGTTCGGCCACCCGGAGGTTTACATCGTGGCGCTGCCGGCATTCGGGATTCTTTCGGAGATCATCCCCGTTTTTTCCAGAAAGCCGATCTTCGGCTATGAATTCGTCGCCGGTTCGACGGTCGCCATCGCCATCCTCAGCCTTGCCGTGTGGGCGCACCACATGTTCACCGTGGGACTCGGGCGAACGATGGATCTCTTCTTCGTGGCCTCGAGCATGCTCATCGCGATTCCCACCGGTGTGAAGGTGCTCAACTGGAGCGCCACCATGCTGGGCGGCAGGGTCAAGTTCAGCACGCCGATGCTGTTCTGCATCGCGGCTCTCGTTCAGTTTCTTTGCGCCGGTCTGACCGGCGTCAGCCATGCCATGGCGGCGCTCGACTGGCAGACCAAGAACAGCTACTACCTGGTGGCGCATTTCCATTTCGTGTTCGTCGGGTTGATCGTCTTCACGATCCTTGGGGCGCTGACTTACTGGTTTCCGAAAATGAGCGGGCGGATGCTTTCCGAGCGGCTCGGCAAGTGGACTTTCTGGCTCATGACCATCGGCTTCAACATGACGTTCATCATCCAGCATTTCCTGGGCTTGGCCGGCATGCCGCGCCGCGTCTATACCTACGCCGATCTGCCGGGCTGGGCCTGGATGAACATGGTCTCGACCATCGGCGTTTTCTTCATGAGCGCCGCGTCGCTGCTCTTCGTCTGGAATATTGTCACGAGCCTGTTCCGGGGCGAGCCCGCGGGCGACAACCCGTGGGACGCGTGGACGCTTGAATGGGCCACCACCTCGCCGCCGCCGCACGAGAATTTCACCGAGCTTCCCCCGATCCTCAGCCGCCGCCCGCTGTGGGACGTGGCGAACCCGGATCGTCCCGACCCAGTCGTCGGCCCGGCCATCACCGTCGAAACCCCGCCGCCGGAAAAAACCCAGGCCAGCGTCCTGACGTTCATCCTTTCGGAATCGGGCTTCTTCGGCGTCCTGATCCTGGCGTTTCTCTTTTACAATTCCCACCCGCAACCCGGTCCCGGACCGAAGGATTTGGACCTCTGGAGGACGGGGCTTTTCAGCCTCTGCCTTTTCGCCAGCAGCTTTACTCTCTGGCGCTCGGAAGCCGGTCTGCACCGGAAAAGCCAGGGCGCGATGATCGGCTGGCTCGCGGCGACCATCGTGCTCGGCGGCATTTTCATCACCGGCCAGGGCTTGGAATATTGGGGCTTGTTGAAGACCGGTGTGAGCGTCAGCAGCAATCTTTTTGCCACCACGTTTTTCACGCTCACCGGATTCCATGGGCTGCACGTTTGCGTCGGCCTCCTCGCGCTGGCCATCCTCCTCGGGCTGGCGGCCGCCGGCGATTTCAAAAAGCGGCCCTCCTTCGCTCTCGCGGCGGTGGGACTTTACTGGCATTTCGTGGATGTCGTTTGGATTTTTGTCCTGACCACCGTTTACATTCTCCCTCGCTTCCGATGAATACAGAGCAATTTCTCCTTTCGGGCTGGACCTGGAACCCCGCCGTTCTTCTTTCCTGCGCCGCCGCGGCGGCGGCGTATTGCGCCGCTTGCGGCGTCACCCGGCGCGCCTGGTGCGTGGCCGGGGCGCTGGGCGTTGTGCTCCTGGCCCTGGTCTCGCCCCTCGACGCGCTCGCGGATGGCTACCTCTTCAGCGCGCACATGGCGCAGCACATCCTCCTGCTGCTCATCGCGCCCGCGCTGCTTCTCCTCAGTCTTCCACCTTCGTTTTCCCTCCCCTGGCGCGCCGCCGGAGGCCCGGTCGCCGGGTGGTTGGCCGGTGTCGGCGCGATGTGGTTCTGGCACGCGCCGGCTCTTTGCGACGCCGCCGCCTCCCACCGTTCCATTCATGCCGTGCAAACCGTCTCGCTGCTGGCGCTCGGCGGCGTGTTCTGGTGGCAGATTCTCGCGCCCCGGGAAGGGGATCGGCTCAAGCCGCTCACCGCCATCATTTACCTTTTTACCGCTTGCACCGCGTGCAGTGTGCTCGGGATCATCCTTACATTCTCCCCCGTCGCCGTCTGTTCGGCCTACATGCATCCGGTTGACCGGCTGGGAATCGCGGGCACGATCCGGGAAAGCTGGGGGATGAACATGGAGAAAGACCAGCAGATCGGCGGGCTTTTGATGTGGGTGCCAATGTGCCTCATTTACCTGGGCGCGATCCTCGCGCAACTCGCGCGGTGGTACGGCGGGAAGGCGGCCGTTCCAGCCATGGAGGAGATATGACGTCCAACCCGGAAATCAAGCGGACGGGGTGGAAACCGCTCCCGCACGAGCGGATGCCGCAGCCGACCTATTTCCCTTCGGGCCTTGCGATGGGAACGACGTTCATCTTCTGGGGGGTGATCACCTCCTGGGTCATCTTCGCTGTCGGACTTGGCCTCTTCACCGCCTCGCTCGCGGGGTGGATCCACGAAATCCGGCTCGAACGAAAGGCATAGAAAACTCATGGACCCGACCCACTTTCCGCCTCCTCCGGATGAAAACGCCGCCGAAATCAGCAGGCGAAAGTTTTTTGAGACGCTCTGTATCGGCATCGGCGGGCTCTGCGCGGCGATTCTTGGTTTGCCGCTGGTCGGTTTCGTCTTTGCCCCGCTGTTCCGGAAGACCCCGGAAAAATGGATTTCCGTGGGGAAGGTCACCGATTTCGAGATGGGCAAGACGGTCAATGTCACCATTCAAGATCCTTCTCCGCTGCCGTGGGCCGGCATCACCTCCAAGAGCGCCGCCTGGCTCCGGCGGACGGACCAGGGCGCATTCATCGCGTTTTCCGTCAACTGCACCCACCTCGGCTGCCCGGTCCGCTGGCTGCCGGATGCGGAGTTATTCATGTGCCCATGCCATGGGGGCGTCTATTACAAGGATGGCGCGGTTGCCGCCGGGCCGCCTCCCCACCCGCTCTACCGGTATCAAGTGCGCGTTTTGGAAGACGGCGACGTACAGATCAAATCCCAGGCCATCCCGATCACGACGACGATGACGACAACGACATGAAGCAGCTCTTCGTCGCGGTCTGGCAGTGGATCGATGACCGGCTGGGCATTTCCGATCTCATCGGCCCGTCGCTCAAGCATCTTGTGCCGGGCGACGCCAGGTGGTGGTACGTCTTCGGCAGCGCGACGATGCTGGCCTTCATCGTGCAGGTCGTCACGGGCGTGGCGCTCGCGTTTTCCTACGTCCCTTCCTCCTCGCAGGCTTACGAGACGCTCCTCTTCATCACCAACAACGCCCCGTTTGGCCGCTTCCTGCGCGGGATGCACTACTACGGCGCGTCGGCCATGGTCCTCATGATCGGGGCGCACATGGCGCAAACCTTCCTGTTCGGCGCCTACAAATTCCCTCGGGAGATGAACTGGACCACGGGCGTCCTGCTGCTGGGGTTCACGATGGCAATGGGCTTCACGGGCCAACTCCTTCGCTGGGACCAGACCGCGGCGTGGTCGGTCGTCATCGCCGCCGAGCAGGCGGGCCGCGTCCCCTTCGTGGGGGGCTGGCTGGCGCGCTTCATCCTGGGCGGCAATACCATCGGCGGGGCGACGTTGAGCCGGTTTTTCGCGATCCATGTCTTTCTCATTCCCGCGCTTCTCTTCATGTTCATCGGCGTCCACCTGTGGCTCGTCCTGCGCCACGGCATCTCGGAGCCGCCGACGGCGGGGAAACCGGTCGATCCCAAGACCTATCGCGAGGAATACCACGAACTCCTCGAAAAGAGCGGCCACCCTTTCTTTCCCGATGGCGCGTGGCGGGACTTCGTTTTCGGCGCCGGCTTGATTATTGCCATCGCGCTGCTGGCTCTCCTGGTCGGGCCGCCGGCAATCGAAAAACCGCCCGATCCCAGCCTGCTGAATGCCGATCCCCGGCCCGACTGGTATCTGCTCTGGTATTTCGCGGTCCTGGCGCTCATCCCGGCAAAGACGGAAGGCTTCGTCATGGTCCTCGCGCCCGCGGTGGTCGGCGTGCTTCTGCTTCTCGTGCCGCTCGTGAACAACAAGGGCGAGCGGGCGGCCTCCCGCCGTCCGTGGGCGATCGCCGCGGTGCTCCTGACCGTCATCATGATCGGTTCCCTGTGGATCGCCGGCGCGAAATCACCCTGGTCGCCGAACTTCAACGCCCTGCCGCTCTCCGAAGCGGTCATCGGCGTGTCGAGCGGCCCGGTGTGGGAAGGCGGCGTCCTTTTTCACGATAAAGCGTGCATCAACTGCCATCTCATCCAGGGCGACGGCGGACGCCGCGGCCCGGATCTCACCTATGTCGGGGACAAGCTCACGAAGAGCGACATCATCATCCGCATCGTCAACGGCGGCGTCAACATGCCCGCCTTCGGCACCATGTTGAAACCAGGCGAACTCGACGCTCTAACCGCATTCCTTCAGTCCAGGAAGCGGCCAACCGCGCCCGCGGGCGAGACGGCCGGCCCGTAAGGAGCGTATGCCCGTCAAACCCGGCACATTTTACGGAATCGGCGTCGGGCCGGGCGAGCCCGGGCTGATGCCCGTCATCGCCTGGAAAGCCCTCCAGAACTGCGAGGTCATCTTTGCGCCTCGCGTGGAGTCCGCGCCGGTTTCAGCGGCCAGGAAGTGTCTCGAGGGACTCAAGGTGCCTGACGACCGGATCCGCGAGATCGAATTCAAGACCAATGAGGACCGGAGAACATTGCGCGTCCATTACCGCGAACTGGCGCGGAAGATCGCCGGCGAAATACACGCGGGAAACAACGTTGCCTACATCACCATCGGCGATCCCTTCACCTACTCGACATACGGCGACGCTCTCGCCGCCTTGACCAGCCTCTTTCCCGGCGTGACCCATCGCACGTTCCCGGGGGTGACCAGTTATGCCGCCGCGGCCGCCGCCCTGGATTGGCCGGTGGGAGAAGGCAGGGAAAGGGTTCTCATTGCGCCGTGTCCCGAGGAGATGTCAAAGCTCAAGGAGGACATCGAAAGCCACGACATCGTCGTGCTCATGAAAATCGGAGAAAACCTTTCCCAAGTCCTGGAACTCGTGCGCGAGATGGGCATCGAGCAGACTTGCGCCCTGGCCGCCCACGTCGGGATGCGCGAGGAAAGGCTTTTCAAGGATCTTGCCAAATTGGGCGAGGAGGAGAGTTCGCTCGGCTCTCTTTCAACCATGTTGATCCGCAAGGAGCCTAGGAAACACCCCTTTTGAAGGAATTAATTTCGCGGCAATATATGGAGAAATGGAGGACTGACCCGAATGGCGCTTAGTTAAGGCTGGTTTGGGATTGTTTGTCGGGGCGATTTCGGTGGCCTTCAATCCGCATTTTGTGGCGGGGTTTGGTGAGGAGGTGGTAATTTTTAGGCCGTCGTTTTTTGGCTCTGGGTTCGGCGCGCTTTGGGCGTAAAGGCAGCCGATCCCTGGCGATGATAGCGAGCATTGCGGCCAGGAGGGAAGCCTGTTTGCGGGAGTTTTTTTTAGCGGCGTGCATGGCATCGCTCCAGCTGATAGGCAGCTGATAGGGGTCAGGCAGCAAATCGTGACACAATTTGAACGGGAAAAGCCTCTGGGGAAAAGTGGGCGGGGAGGAGAGTTCGCTCGGCTCTCTTTCAACCCTGTTGATCCGCAAGGAGCCCAGGAAACACCCCTTTTGAAGGTTTTTGAAGGAATTCCCGCGATTTTGCGGGGATTATTTCGGGCCCTTCACGTCCTGCAACTTCTGGAGTTGATCGGGATCGTTCGCCGCGTCCTCCAGGGCCGAACTGGATGCCCTCATATCCAGCACCGCCCCGCCCGCAGTGATCCGCACGATCCAGCCATCCGGTTTTGCCCCGGTCAACTTCGGGGTGAGTTCCGACATTCCATAGATCGTTTCATTGGTCACGGTGCTCTCGATGTCTTTGGAGACTGCGTCGAACTGCTCGACCAAGCCCCCTTTGAACGTCACGTCCTTCGTTCCATGGTCGAAGATGAAATCGTTTTTTTTTGCAAGATCCTTCGCGACGAAAAACCATTCGATCCGCGCGTCGAGCGGTGAATGCATCAACGTCCCAGCGGTGATGGAGATGGCCATGCTCCGGACGTTTTGCCTGGTGCTGTCGCCAACTTTGTTGATGTCGCCGTGGTAGCTGTGGGAACTCTTGTTCTCACCGGCCGAGAGCTTCACATCGAGGTAGGCGGTGGGCTTCTCCGCCGGAGGAGGGAATTGGGCGAATAGCGCCGCCGCCGGGAAGGCAAAGAGCATCCAGAAAAGACTTTTCTTCATCAGCCCCCTTTTAACACAGGCCGCGCCGCGAGCCAAGGGAAAGGTCCAGCGCCGGGATTTCCTTGCTTCCGCGAATTGGTACAAATACCTTCGCCCCCGATGAACCCGGCCCTGCTCCGCTCGATTTCATTCCTGGCCCAGTTATCCGAGGAGGAATTGGAAATCCTGAGCGACAGATTTGTTCTCGAGAACGTGCCTCCCGGAAAAAAAATCGTGGCGGAAGGCGCTCCGATTCATTCGTTGTATGTTCTTTGCGAAGGGGTCGTTCACGTGCGCCGGTTTGCCCAGGAGCGGGAAGTGATGGTGGCGCGGATCGGTCCCGGAGGTTTTTTCGGCGAGATGAATCTTTTCGAGCACGGGGCGGCCACCGCGAGCGTTTACGCCATGGAAAAATCGACCCTGGCAGTCGCCGACCACGAAGTTCTGCGCGAGTGTATGACCGGCAACCCCGCGATGGGATACAAGATCGTCTCCTCCATCATGACCGTGATGTGCCGGCGCTTGAGAGAGACCAATAATCGCCTGCTCAGCGCCTATTTCTGGACGGGCGTTTCCCAGGGCGAGCCGGAAGCGTAAAGGGACGCTTCCCACCCCACGATGGCGCGCTTGCGCACCGCGCCCCACCGGTATTCGCCCATCAGGCCCGTCTCACGAATCACCCGGTGGCACGGGATGAGGTAGGCCAGCGGGTTCTGTCCCACGGCGGCGCCGACCGCCCGCGCGGCTTTCGGCTGCCCGATGAACGCCGCCAGCCTCCCGTAGGTGACCAGCGAGCCGGCGGGAAGTTGAAGCAAGGCGCGCCAGACCCGCACTTGAAACGCCGTTCCCCGGACAAAGGCGCGCAGGGGCGCCCCCTTCTCTCCGGGGGACGGGCGCCGGAAGATGCGGGCAGCCAGGCGCGCGGCAGCCCGGTCGTTTCTCACAAGCCGTCCCGAGAGCCAGGCCTGCCGCAGCGCCTCTTCCGCCTCGCCCCTCTCTTCGACGAAGGCGAGATGGCAGATGCCGCGCGGGCTCTCGCCCAGGAGGCATTGGCCAAAGGGTGTTTCCGCGAATCCGAAGACGATCTCCCATCCGGCGCCGCCGGATTTCCACTCGCCGGGCGAGGCCGCATCCAGGCTCACGCAGAGGTCGTGCAAACGGCCCGGCCCAGAGAGTCCGCTCTCCAGCGCGGCGTCCAGCACGCTTTCTCCCTTGCGCAGGAGCGCCTTTGCGTGCGCCAGTGTCAGGCATTGGAGGAAATCCTTGGGCGTCACTCCCGCCCACGCCGAGAAGAGACGATGGAAATGGCAGGGGCTCCAGCCGGCTCTCCCGGCCAGGGAGGCAAGCCCGGGCTGTTCGTCATGCCTTTCATCGAGGTAACGGATGATCCCCGCAATCCGCTCATAATGGTTCATGCCCATATCCTGCCATGGGAGTGGCAAATCGCCCACCCGGTTCTTGCGCAAATTGCGGTGGAGCGCGCGGCATTCGCCTTGCTTTAAGGAGAACCGCCGGGCGCTGGCGGAAAATGCCCAGTGTTTGAATTGGGAAACGCCTTGCGTTGGAGCTTAACTGGTCAATAATAATGTTCGCGCCCGCGGCTTCGACAGGGCGTTAAGAACCACATCCTTAGGGAGATACTATGCAGGCTGAAATCATCGTCAGAGAAGGCGCCCGGGCTTTGGGGCGCTACGTCCTTGATCCGGGCGAATACATCATAGGAAGCGACATGTCGTGCGACATCCTGCTCGACAGCCAGGGAGTTTCAAGGAAGCACGCCCAGATCATCGTGACAGCGGAGCGGCTTTTCGTTCGCGACCTCGGGAGCACCAATGGCACTTTCGTCGGAACCAGCGAACTGAAAGGTTCCCTTGCGGTTCCCCTCCAGCACCCGATCCGCCTCGGCGCCGAGGGAAGCGCTGAAGGCCGGCTCATCGAAAAGGAAAAGGCCGCCGGTTCCAACGGCAATCACGCTTCCCAGCGAAACGCCGAACTGGAGACCGCGCTCGCCTTCGCGAAAGCTGAAAGCCATGCGGACAGAAAAAAGCAGGAGGAACTTTGCGCGTTGCTGGCCGCCGCGGCCGATGAGATCGACGCGTTGAAGAGCCAGATCGAGCGCGACGGCGAAACCTCGGCCCGCATCGCACAGGACGCCGAAAACCACGCCAAGGAAATCGAGTTTTTGAGAAAGGAGCACGGCCTCGCCGTGCAGCAGAACGAACAGTTGCGCGAGACGCACCGCAAGCACATCGAAATGCTCACCGCGGAGCACCAGGGTGAACTCCAGAAGCGGGATGAGGCGTTGCAGGGGCTGACGCAAAGCAACCAGAAGAGCGAGGCTCTGGATCGCGAACAGGCCGAAAGTGAACGCGAAATTGCCGCGCTTGCCTTGACTATCGAAGCGCACAAGACGGAAATTCTGTCACTCACCAGGCAGCGGGATGAAGCGGTGAAGGAAAACGAATCGACGGCCAGCCAGCTCGTGAAGCTCGCCGAAGAACAGAAAAAGCAGGTCGAAACCCTTTCCGCAGAGCGTGACGAGGCGCTGGCGCACGCCGCCCAGTCCCGCATGGCCGAAACCCGGAACGTTGAACTCGATTCCCTGGTCAGCGAACGCGATACGCTCGTAAGGGATAACGAGGCGCTCGAGAAAGAAGCCCAGGCACTCCGCGGGGAGCGCGAAGAACTGCTGGCGGAAAAGAACGCCGCCGCCGGGGAACTCGGCGCGCTCGCGCGGGACAAGGAGGAAACCGAAGCGCGGCTTGGCAGCGAGCGGCAAGCCTTCGAGCAGCAGATTCACGCGCTCAATGAAAGGATCCAGGCGCTGGATCAAGAGCTTCAGAAAGCTGCCCAGGAGAAAAACCGCGTGGCAGCCGAGCTCGGCGGCGTCATCGAAACGCAGAAGGGGCAGTTGGAATCCCTCGCAGCGCAGCGCGATCGATTGATCGAGGAACGGGACAGGGCCATCGCTCAATTTTCGGAACTTGCGGAAGCGCAGCGGCAGGAAGCCGGGGAACGCGAGGCTGAGGAACGCCGGATTATCGCCGCCCGCGCCGAGGAGAGAGCCACAGCCCTCGCGAAGGAACGCGACGAAGCGCTCGCGCATGCCCAGGAGCTTTCCATTGCCAGCGCCGAACAGCAGCGCCGCGTCGAGTCCCTCGCGGAAGAGCGGGAGCATTTGCTTGAGGAGCGTGACACGGCGCTCGCGCGGTTCTCGGGAGCCGAGCAAGCGGGCCGGCAACAGGCCCAAGCGCGCGAAGCTGAAGAGCGTTATCTCATCGCCGCCCGCGATCAAGCCATCGCGCGCCTCGAGGAAATCCGTTCGAGCACCGAGCGCGAGATCGAGGCGCTCAAGGACGAGCGGGAGAGAACGCTTCGCGAACGCGACGAGGCATCGCTGCGGATGGCGGCCGTCAACGCCGCGCAGAATGAGCAGATCGCGGCGCTTCAATACGAACGCGACCGGCAGAACGCGAGTCTCGGGGATGCTTCCCGGCTGGTGCTCGCGCTAAGGCAGCAGACCGCCTCTCTCGCGGGCGAGCGCGACGTCTTTGCGCGGGAAAAAGAGGAAGCCGCCGGCCGCTTTGGCATCGAGCG
>Ga0302324_100001212_pt1 | contig 63495 bp, 41 predicted proteins | sample Palsa_T0_1_FD_201949 | JGI IMG/M metagenome (GOLD analysis project Ga0302324, IMG submission 201949) | Peat permafrost microbial communities from Stordalen Mire near Abisko, Sweden - Palsa_T0_1 | ecosystem: Environmental > Terrestrial > Soil > Palsa > Peat permafrost | place: Sweden: Abisko...
CGCTTGTACAAAACTAGGCTTTTTATGGCCTGAGACACCCCTCCAGTGTACGAGTACTCGTACACGCTGTCAACTTTGCATTGAAAGTTATTGATTCTTAACGGCATGGCTCCCCGGCATGGATTCGAACCACGATTCACGGCTCCAAAGGCCGCTGTCCTACCATTAGACGACCGGGGATTGCTGCAATGATGCGGTACCTTTAGTGTATCGTCTCCACCGCGCGCCCGCAACGCCGCTTTACACCGACGGGCTGGATAGCCTAATATAAGAAAACAGCACACCTTGGAGGTGCGGATGGCTGCTCGATCGTTCCTGTTGGGGCTCTGCGCGTCGGCGTTGACGTACGCCGCCACAATTCCCTCTCAACCGACTTTTTATAAAGACGTCCTGCCGGTAATGCAAAATCGCTGCCAGGAATGCCACCGGCCTGGCGAAGCGCCGCCCATGTCGTTCCTGACCTACCAGGAGGTGCGTCCCTGGGCTAAGGCTATCCGTGAAGCCGTCATCACCCGGAAGATGCCGCCATGGCCTGCCGACGCGCACTTCGGCAAGTTCAGCAACGACCGCTCGCTCTCCCGCGAAGAGATCGATACGCTGGTGGCCTGGGCCGACGGAGGCGCCCGCGAAGGGAACCCCGCCGAAGCGCCCAAACCTGTGCCATTCGCCAATGGCTGGGGCATCCACAAGCCCGACGCGGTCTTCGAGATGCCCAACGAATTCTCCGTGCCGGCTTCGGGCACCATCGACTATCAGTACATCGTGATTCCCTCCGGCTTTACCGAAGACAAATGGGTGCGGGAACTGGAAGTGCGGCCGGGCAACCGGCAACTCGTGCATCACATCATCGCCTTCATCCGCCCGCCGGGATCGAAATGGCTGCAAGATGCCAAACCGGGCATACCCTTTGTCATGGTGAAAGACGAAAACCGGGAGAAGCGGAAGCATAAGAGGGACGACGACAACAGCGGACCGCCCGAATTGCTGGTTGGTTTCGCTCCCGGAATGCCGCCCGGAATCCTGCGCCCCGGACAAGCCAAGTTGATCAAAGCCGGATCTGATTTCGTCTTCCAGATGCACTACACGGCCAACGGCAAACCGGGCACGGACCGCAGCCGCATCGGCTTGGTCTTTGCCAAGGAGCCGCCGCGGGAGCGCGTCTACACGGTGGGCGCTTCCAACGACAAGTTCGAGATTCCGGCGGGCGACGGCAACTTCGAGGTGGAGTCCGACATCACCTTACAGGAGCCCGCCCAGTTGGTGAGTCTGATGCCGCACATGCACCTGCGCGGCAAGGATTTCGCGTATACGGCTTTCTATCCGACGGGGGAATCCGAAGTCCTGTTACGCGTGCCGAAGTACGATTTTAATTGGCAGCTTTACTATTACCTGACCGAGCAAAAGGCGCTGCCCGCCGGCACCCGCCTGCATTGCGTAGCGCATTTCGATAATTCTCCCAATAACCCAGCCAACCCGGATGCCACCAAGACCGTAAGCTGGGGCGACCAGAGCTGGGAGGAGATGATGATCGGCTTTTTCGACGTCGCCATGGCTCCGGACAAGAATCCCGTGGACCTGTTCAAAGAGAAGAAGCCCAGCAAGAGCGGCGACTAGGGGAGAGCGGTCGGGGCGGCGCATGGCGCCGCCCTACTAATATGGCGGCGCGAGGCGGCTGAACTCGAACCGCACCGGGTCCAGCCCCCGGGCCGCCAGTTGCCGCATGCACTCCTGCACGCTGTCGCCGATGGCTTCGATGCGCCGCAACGGCAGATCCTCCGGCGTATAAATCTCCAGCGCGATATATCTGCCCGTAAGGGCGCGACGCTCGTCGAGCGAAAGGCGGTCGGGCGAGCGGCCGATGGCCTGTTGCGGATCTTTGGCGGCGGATGCGGTCACGTGTGCCGTTCCTAGAATATCAAGTGTAACGCGAGTTGCAGAATGCGCGGGCTCGCCGTGCTTGTGATCTGGCCGAAGGTCAGGTCCGAGATGCCCGTATCGGGATTCGAGAACTGCGTGTGGTTGAAAACGTTGAACGCATCGGCCCGGAATTCCAGATTGGCGTGCTCGCGGATCCTGAATTTCTTGGCTAACGCTACGTCCACATTGGTCGCACCAGGTCCGCGGAAGGCGTTGCGCCCCAAGGTACCGTAGGTGTAGCCGGGAAGCTGTGAAGCGTTCTGCTGCGCGATGGCATCCAGAGCCAACAGCCGGGAGTTGGAAAAATTGTTGGGGTTGAAGTAATAGTTGCCCGCGTTGCCATTGATGGTCTGATAGCTTTGCGGGTTCATAATGCCCGCCGAACTGCCTACCAGATCGGCGTGCACGGATCCCGCATCGCCCGCGCCGGAGGGTCCCGGGTCGCTGGGCGTGGTTTCGAGACCGGCGAAGACGTCCAAGGGAAACCCAGTGTGCCAGGTAACGATGGGATAGAGGCTCCATCCCGACGTCAGCGCCTTCGGGCCGCCTTCCCAAAGGCGATCGAAAGGCAGGTCCCAGCCCCCAGACAATACCAGCGCGTTGCGCACGTCGGTATCGCCCGAAGAGTAGAACTCATTGGGGTTGTAGAACGGCACTTCGCTGTTGCGCTCGCGGAATCCGGAAACGTTGTCCAGCTCGTGCGACCAGGTGTAGCCCAAGGTGAAGAAGCTGGATCCCCAGCCGTGCATGTTGCTGAAGGTTCTCCGCAAGTTGACGGTCATGCCGTTGTAGTTGGCGTGGGTCACATTCTGGAACTCATCGAGGTAACTGAAATTAGTGTTGACGCGCGAGTTTGTGCCCAGCGGAAATGGGTTGACGTCCACCAGGCTGGTGAGCCCGTCCGCCTTGTAGCCCAAGTAAGAGACTTCCAGCACCATGCTGCCGGCGAGCTGTTGTTGCATGGAGACGTTGTACTGGTAAACGCGGGGCGTGCGCAGGTGCGGGTCGACGAAGAACACGCCGCCGCCGCCGAACGGGACATACCCTAAGGCTGCAAAATTGACGTCACTGGCGGGCGGTTTGGAGGGAAACGGATTGGGAGCGCCCGAGTCCCCATAGGGGTCCGACAGCCCCGTCCCCGCGCTAGTGCCATTAGTTCCCGGCGGGAAAAGATATGCGTAACCGAAGAAGGGCGGCTGCCCGTTGAATTGCAGGTTGTCTTCGCCCTTTAAGATGTCGTAGAAGACGCCGCTGCCGCCGCGCAGGACGGTCTTGGCGTTGCCGAAAACGTCCCAGGCGAACCCGGCCCGCGGCGCCCAGTCCCTGCGATCCGGGAAATTGGAACCCATGGGCGCGCCGGAATCGCCCGGAAATACCAGCCCTTCCGGAGCATTCGGAAAGCGCGTCGATTGCAAGCCGGGAACGTAGGAGAAGGACCGCCCTTGCGTGTCGTACTTCGGCTGCGAGTACTCATAGCGGAGGCCCAGTGTAACGGTCAGGCCGTGGGAAACTTTCCAGGTATCCTGCCCGTATCCCGCATACTGGTCCGAGCGAATGTTGGAGGGCGCCTTGCCGAACTCCAGGAAATCGTCCGGCAGGCCCATCAGGAAATCCGCCAGGTCGAACCCGGAGCCCACGCCCGTGCTCGGGCCGTAGAAATCGAACGCGCCGTTTACGAAGAAATCGTACACGGTGTTGTTTTGGTAGGGCGAAAAGTAGAAACCGAACTTCAAGTTATGCCGGCCCTTGTTCCACGACAGGTTGTCGTACAACGCATACGTGTTGTCGACTTCCCTGGTGGGGCCCTGGTAACTGTAGCCCACGGTCATCCCGGTTCCGTCGAAGAACAGAATGGGCGGCCCGGTATTCTGGTCGGGTGTAATATTGACGCCAAGCTGGGCGGCATCGGGCTGCTTGTTTGCGGGGACAGCCTGGGTGTGGTCCAGCCGTTGCGCGGTTATCCGCAGCTCGTTCAACAGGGCGGGCGTGAAGGTGTGGGTGTAAGCCAGCGTGCCGGAGAATGTGTCGTTGCCGCTGGTGACCGGGAAGCCGGGCACGTTGTTTGCCGTGAACGGGGAGTATTGCGGATAGAGTTGGTGCGTGAAGGTGAAGCTGAACAAGTCGCGGGAAGTGATGTTGTAGTCTAATTTTCCGAGATACTCGTTATAGTTGGCGATGGCCGGCGCCTGCGGAAACAGGAATCCGGACGCGGTAATGGGGATCAGGTTGTTTGCAAAATAGGCCTTGGCCACCGGCGAGATGCTGTTGGGATCGATGATGCCCTGGCCGGCAAGGGCGGGATTCGACTGGTAATACGGATTATTCGCCAGGAAAGCGGCTACCGCCTGTTGCCCCGCGCTTCCCGAAAAATTTCCGGCGGCTTCCGCCGGGGTGTAAACCGTGGTCTCGCCCAACGCCTCGTTGGAGGTTTGCCGCTGGCCCTCATACGAGAAGAAGAAGAAAACCTTGTTGCGTCCGTTCACGATCTTTGGAATTACGATGGGACCGCCGATGGTGCCTCCGAACTGGTTGCGCTTCAGCACGCCCACCGGTATGCCCTGTTCGTTGTTGAAGAAGGTGTTCGCGTCGAAATCCGTATTGCGCACGTAGTCGTATAGCGTGCCATGCAAGGAGTTGGTGCCGCTTTTGGTCACGATGCTGACGATGCCGCCCGCGTTGCGCCCGTATTCGGCCGTGTAGTTGTTCTCCAGCACTTTGAACTCGGCCACGGCGTCCGGATTCGGATTGGCCACCACCGCGTTTCCGAGCAGGCTGTTGTTGTTGCCGCCATCGAGCAGGTAGGTGACCGAGTCGGTGCGCTGCCCGCCAATGCTGTAGGCTCCCTGCGCGCCGGAGTCGGGGTTGGTGGGAGTTACGCCGGGCTGCGTTTTGAGCAGATCCAAGGTATTGCGCCCGTTGAGCGGCAACTCCATGATGGCCATGCCCGTCACGGTTGCGCCCACCGTGGAGCTTTCCGTATCCACCAGGCTCCCCGTGCTTTCCACCACCACCGTGTCGGTCAGCTTGCCGACCGGAAGCTGGATGTTCACGCGCATGGTCTGATTGATTTCCAGGGCATTCTGGGGCGCCGTCGTGACCTTCTCGAATCCCGCGGCGGTCGCCGTGATCTCGTATTTGCCAATGGGCAGTAGCGGGACCTGGTAGACCCCCGCGGAGTCCGTTTTGGTCTCCTTGGCCACGTTGGTTGCGAGGTTGGTCACGGTCACGGCGGCATTTGAGACCAGCCCGCCGGAGGGATCCGTCACCACCCCGGTGATCTTCCCGGTGGCGTCCTGCGCCAACAGGCAGGCCGGAAGAAGAACGGCCCCTAGAATAGATGCACGTATAGCCTGAACGGCCTTAATCATACGCTACCCCCTAGAAAACTCCGCCTTAAGAAAATTGAAACTAAATTAACACGGACCGGGGCCAACTAGCAAGTTCTTTGAGCGTTCTTTGAGCGGGCGTGTTTGAGCGGGCGGACTATCGAAACGCCCACCCCCGCCACCACACCCGCTTTAGTCGTATATTCAATAGAAGCTGCTGCATATGACCCTACAATCCCGATCCCGAACTGCCGTATCCACGCTAGCCCTAGCCGCCTGCCTGCGCCTCGCATCCCCGGCGCACGCCGCCCAAACCTGCGACACCCTGAGCAAGCTCGATCTCCCCAACACCTCCATCACCCGCGCGGAGTCCGTCGCCGCCGGAGCCTTCACACCGCCCACCGGCAAAGCCCTGCCCAACCTGCCGGCCTTCTGCCGCGTGGCGGGAACCATCAAGCCGTCGTCCGACTCGAACATCGCTTTTGAAGTCTGGATGCCGGCCTCCAACTGGAACAGCAAGTTTCAAGGCGCGGGCAATGGCGGCTTCGCCGGCGCCATCGGCTACGACCAACTGATGAACGCCGTGGTCCACAACTACGCCACCGCCGCCACCGATACCGGCCACCATGCTGGCGGCACGGATGCCTCCTGGGCGCTCGATCACCCGGAGAAGATCGCCGATTTCGGCTATCGCGCCATCCACGAAACGGCCGTGAAAGCCAAAGCCATCCTGCACGCCTTCTACGGCGAAGACCCCCAGCGCTCCTATTTCAGTTCCTGTTCCAACGGCGGCCGCCAGGCGCTCATGGAAGCCCAGCGCTACCCCGAGGATTACGATGGCATCATCGCCGGCGCGCCCGCCAACTATTGGACGCACCTGCTCTCCAACGCCGCCTGGGACAACCTGGCGCTGCTGGGCGATAAAGACAGCTACATCCCGCCTAAGAAACTGCCCGCCATTCAAGCCGCCGCTCTGGCCGCCTGCGATTCGCTCGATGGCGTGAAGGACGGCGTCATCGAAGACCCCTCGCGCTGCCACTACGATCCCGGCGCCCTCCTGTGCAAGGACGCCGAGTCGGACACCTGCCTCACCGCGCCGCAAGTGGCCGCGCTCAAGAAAATGTACGCCGGCGGGAGCAACTCCCACGGCCAGATCCTCCCCGGCTACTCCCCCGGCGGCGAGGCGGAGCTGGGCGGCTGGACCGTTTGGATCACGGGGCCGTCCCCCGAGCACAGCCTGATGTATGCCTTCAGCACGCAATTCTTCAAGAACATGGTGTTCGATAACGCCGCCTGGGATTATCACGCCTTCGACGCCGACCGCGATACCAAGGCCGCCGAAGACAAGCAAACGCGCAACCTGAACGCCACCGACGCCAACCTCGGCCCATTCCGCAAACGCGGCGGCAAGTTGATCCTCTATCACGGATGGAGCGACGCCGCCATCGCGCCCCGGAACACCATCGATTACTACGAAACCGTCGCGGCCAAGATGGGCGCACAACAGACGGCCGATTTCACGCGTCTGTTCATGGTACCCGGCATGCAACATTGCGGCGGCGGCTCCGGCCCTAATACCTTCGGCCAATACCCGGGCATGTCCGGCGACCCCGAGCGCGACATGCAGGCCGCGCTGGAGCGATGGGTCGAAAAAGGAACCGCGCCCGAACGCATCGTGGCCGCCAAGCGCAAGAACGACCAGGACCCCGCCAGTGCAATCGTGCGCACGCGCCCCCTGTGCGCGTATCCGCTGGTGGCACGATACCAAGGCAGTGGCAGCACGGACGAGGCCGCCAACTTCGTGTGCGCCAAGCATGAGTGAACCCCGCACTCTCTCCGCCGGCTGGGTTGCGGGCCTGACACTGGTATTCCTCATCGCCGTTTCCTGGTGGAGCGTCTTCCAGGTCGAGCCGCCGCCGGTGGTCCCCGCCACCGCTCCAGCGGTTGATTTCTCCGCCGCGCGCGCTCTCGTTTATTTGCGCGCCTTCGCCCGCGTGCCGCATCCGGCAGGCACCGCGGCGCACGACGCCGTGCGCGACTACATCGTGCGGCAACTTTCCGTCCTGGGCGTGCAACCGGAAGTGCAGACCGCCACCGTGGTCAGCCCGCGCTGGGGTTCGCCCTACAACGCCGCTACCGTTTACAACGTGCTGGCGCGGTTGCCTGGCGCAGCCAGCACCAAGGCGGTCATGCTCGCCGGCCACTACGATTCCGTCTCCGCCGGTCCAGGCGCCAGCGACGACGGCCACTCGGTAGCCATGCAACTCGAAACGTTGCGCGCTTTGCGGTCCAGCCCACGCCTGCGCAACGACGTCGTCTTCCTTTTCACCGATAGCGAAGAAGGCGGCCTGCTGGGCGCCAAGGGATTCGTGGAGCAGAATCCGCTGGCCAAACAAATCGGCCTGGTGATGAACTTCGAAGCCCGCGGCACCAGCGGCCCGGCCATGATGTTCGAAACCAGCGAGGGCAACGGCCGGATCGTGCGCGAGTTCGCCGCCGCCGCGCCCCACCCGGTCACTTCGTCGCTCAGCTACGAAGCCTACAAGCTGCTGCCCAACGATACGGATCTCACTTTCTTCAAGCGCGCCGGTCTGGCCGGGCTGGGCTTCGCCTACGTGAACGATGTGGCCTACTATCACACCCAGTATGACGACCTCGCGCACCTGGATCCGCGCAGCCTGCAGCAGGAAGGCGATTACGCCCTTGCGCTGACGCGCCGCTTCGGCAACATCGATCTGCGCGACCTGACCGGCGCGGATGCCACCTACTTCGTCCTGCCGTTCCTCGGCTGCATCGTTTATCCGGTAGGTTGGAGCGTACCGCTCGCGATCTTTGCGGCGCTGCTGTTCGTGGGCGTGGTGGTACTGGGGGTCGTAAAGCGAAGCCTCACGCTGGGCGGAACGCTGGCGGCATTCTTCGGATTCTTTTTCGCCATCGTCGTCGCCAGCGCCGCGGTGGCCGCGATGTGGTCGCTCGCCAAGGGCCAAGCTGCGGGAGTCTGGCAGGCTTTCGCCGGAGATCCCTACCACGCCGGCGTCTATCGCCTGGCCAGCGTCGCACTGTCGGTAGCCTTGACCACCGCTCTCTACGCGCTAGTCCGCACGCGCGCCCGCACGCTGAACCTGTGGGCCGGAGCCTTGCTCTGCTGGTTGGCGCTGGCGCTTGCCACCAGCTTCTTAATGCCTGGCGCGACCTACCTTTTCCTTTGGCCGATGCTTTGCGCGACCATCGGACTCGGCGTCTTCGCGCGATCTTCCGAGCCGCGCGCGTCAGCAAGCGGAATCCTCCCGCTCTTCGCCTTGACCCTCCCCGGAGTCGTCATGATGGCGCCCACCATCGAACTGCTCTTCCAGTCCTTGACTATGCGCATGGCCTTCGTAGGCGCATTCGCCACCGTGCTCCTGCTGGGCCTGCTGATCCCCTGCCTGGACCTGATCGCGGGCGCCGGCCGCTGGCGTCTCCCCGGCGTCGCGGCCGTGGTGTGCGCCGGCTGCCTCATCACGGGCGCTTCCATGTCCGGCATCGATCGCGACGATCCGCGCATCGATAGCATGTATTACGGCCTGGATACCGACACCGGCAAAGCCGTCTGGTTCAGCCTGGATCTGCAGGAAGACGACTGGACCGCGCACTATCTCGGCGCCAACCCGCAGCGCGCCGCACTGCCGCAATACGTGCCGTTCATGCCGTGGAAGTATCTGACGCACGAAGCCCTCGCCGTGCCCTTGCCGCCGCCCCTGATCGAGCGGCTCGACGCCCCGCCCAACGAGCTGCACCTGCGCGTGAGCTCGCCCCGCCAAGCCCCGCGCATGTACGTCTACGGCGACGAGCGCAACCCCGTGCTGGAGGCCACCGTGGACGGCGCGCCCATCGAAGCCGCCAAGGCCTTCGTGGGTTTGAAAGCCGGCCAGAAAGCCTACGCCTTCCGCATGCAACGTTGGGGACTCTGCTACTACAACGTGCCGCGGCAGGGCATCGAACTGCGGATGCGCTTACGGGATGCCGCTGCGGGCTACCGCATGGCGGTGGTCGACCAATCCTACGGCATCGGCGGCCTGCCGGGCGCCGCGCCGCGTCCAGATAGCATGATCCCGTTCCCGCTGATGATGGATTCCGTCTGGGTCCGCAAGGCCTATACGTTCTAGTAGGGCGGTTCCCGCATTTGTTGGGTTGCAGCCTCGCAACGGCGTTAGACTGGTACAATGCAATTCCGAAACCACATTCTCTTGATCGCCGCCCTCTGGCTCCCGGCATGCTTATCCGCGCAGCCGGTGGTGCGAATCCTGGAGCCATCCGCCCAATCCGGCACTTCCTCTGCGACCGTCTCCATCAAAGGCGTCGCCGCTGCGGACTCAGCTATCGTCAATATCTACTGGACCGACCATCAGGGCCACACCGGACCCACGAAATGGACCCCGTCCGCGGCCGGATCGTCCGCCTCGCTGGCCTTCTCCGCCGAAGTGCCCGTGCGCCCCGGCGCCAACCGCATCGCGGTGGTTGCTGTGGACAGCCAGAATCGGTCTGGCTCCGCCCAGTTGTCCGTTTTCAGCCAAGGCTCACGCGGGGCCGCCGTCACCGAAATCCGCGCAGGCTGGTGGCATGGCACGCCCGTCACATACGCCGTTATCGACGGCATGGCAATCGTCGAAGGCGATATCGTCCTGGGCCCCGCCGAACAGCTTGCCGCATCGGCGCCGCCAGGACCCGGCACGGGCGCCAGCCCCGACGGCTTCTCCCTAGGCTATGTATCGCAATTGTGGCCAGAGGTCGGCGGAGTCAATCAGATCCCCTACACCATCGAGACCGGCGCTACCAATCTCAACGCCGCGCTCTCATACGTGAATAGCACGCTCAGCGGTGTCATCCAGTTCGTTCCACAGACCAACCAGGCGAACTATGTCACGTTCAATTTCGACCCGACCAACACCAGCGGATCCTGCGAGTCCTCGGTGGGCATGCTCGGCGGCCAACAGTTTGTCGGCGGGTCCGCGTCTTGCGCGCTGGCCACCATCGTGCACGAGATGGGCCACACCATCGGCTTGTTCCACGAGCATCAGCGCCCCGACCGCAACACCTGGATCACCTTCAACTATGCCAACGTCGACGAGCCCCTCGTAGCCGGAAATTTCGATATCCCCACTTATAACTACCAGACCATCGGGCTTTACGACATCGCCTCCGTAATGCACTATCCGCCGTTCTCCTTCACTAAGAATGGCCTCACCGTCCTGGAGTCCATCCCACCCGGCATTCCGCTGAGTAACGCGACGGGCTATTCGGCTGGCGACGTCGACACCATCAAGCGGCTTTACGGACTGGCGCCCTCGACCGTAACGATCGTCACCAACCCTCCAGGCCTGCAGATCATAGTCGATGGAACCACTTATACCGCGCCACAAACATTCACTTGGACGCTCAACTCCGCGCACACCCTAAATCTCCCGCCCGATCCGCAAGTGACCAACCCCAACGATGGCGCGACCTACGAATTCGGCGTCTGGAACGACGGCGGCACGCGCTCCCACAGCGTCAGCGCCGGCGGCGGAACGGGTTCGCTGACTTCGCCCGCCACGAAGCCGGCGACCACGGTTTACGAGGCCAATTTCATCAAACTCTGGCCTTTCGCGATCTCCGCCTCCCCCGCGGCAGGAGGGTCGGTGAGCGTAGCTCCCGCGGCGCAATCCATCTTCAACGGCAGCTTCTTCGTGGATCGCCAGCAGATTACTCTGAGCGCCACTGCCAACGCGGGTTATAACTTCTACGGCTGGAATGGGCCGCCCTATCCGCAAGGCGGCGATCCTTATCCGTTGCTGATTCAATCGCCCGAACCGGCGCTGCAAGGCATATTCACCACAGACCCGGTAACCATCGTCGGCGAGACCATAACTGGTCCCAACACCTGGGATCCGCCACTCTACGCCACCGTCGATAGCAACCCTTACGTATACCTGCCGCAAGGTTATTCGCAGGATCAATCCGGCTCCGCCTGGGCTCCCGGCACGAGTCACTCGATCGCCGCGTACTCGCCCGATATCCCCATCACGACCAACGTCACTTATACCTGGAACAATTGGAGCGATAATGGCGCACAAAGTCACAACATCACGGCTTCCAGTTCGGCTGTGAAGAGCGTCGTGGCGTCGTATACTCCCGTGTATCGCAGTTACACTTATGCGCAGAACGATTGCGGCACTGTCGGGTATTCGCAATCCTGCCCGAACAACGATTGCAGCTTCGCGGATGGCACGGTGATCACCATGACGGCCACCCCCACCGTGGGCAGCGGTATGGTTTTCTCCGGCTGGACCGGCGATCTATCCGGAACTACGAACCCTTTAACCACCACGATTCACGATGAGTTCCTGCCCGTCGCCAACTTCAACGTCGTGCCCACCGTCATCAACGCGGCCACAGTGACTCCCGCAACCCCAGTCGCCACCGCCAACGCCGCGACGTTGACCGTCACGGGCGCGGGTTTCGTCAAGAAAGACTTCTTCGCGTACTGGAACAACGCTTACCGCAGCAGCACCGGCGTCACTCCTACCCAGGCCACCATCCACCTCAATGCGGGCGACCTCTCCGCTGCGGGCGCTCGATTGCTGCAAGTCAGCAACTTTACTTCCGGCTGCGGAGCGTATGCCTTCACGCAGGTTCTGGTGAAGAACAGCCAAGGCACCCCTCGCCTGGAGATTACCAAGTCCCACGCGGGTAACTTCACCCAGGGACAAACCGGTGCAACTTATACCGTGACAGTCACGAACGCCGCCACCAGCACCGGATCGACATCCGGCAAGGTTACTGTGAAAGATACGATTCCGTCCGGATTAACGCTGGTTTCCATGGCGGGCACCGGATGGACTTGTGCGTCTAACAGTTGCCACCGCAGCAGTGTGCTCGCTGCCGGTAAAAGCTATCCCGCTATCACTGTCACGGTAAACGTAGCCGCGAACGCGCCGTCCCAAGTTACTAACACCGTGGCTGTGTCCGGGGGCGATTCGCCGGCCGCGAGTGCGTCCGACCCGACGACGATCAACTGACATGCCGCTGGCCCAATCGCTCGCGCCTGTCGTTCTCCCAGATGCCGATGGCCAACAAATCCGCCTCGGCTCGCTATGGGAACGGCAGGCGGCGGTGGTGGTCTTCCTGCGCCACTACGGTTGAATTTTCTGCCGCGAGCATGTCGCGCAGTTGCGCGAACACGAGCAAGCCTTCCGCAAGCGCGCCGCCAACCTGGCGGCCATCGGACTGGGCGACGCGAACTACGCGCGCCTGTTCCGCGAGGAAACCGGCATCGCTTTCCCTCTTCTGATCGACGCGGAACGCCAAGCTTACCGTGCCGCTGGCCTGCGCAACGCTAACCTGCTGCACATGCTGCGGAGCGAAAACAAAACCGCCCGCGACCGTGCGCGCGCGGGCGGCCATCGCCAGCATAAGCTGGGACAGAATCCTTTTCAACTCGGCGGCAGCTTCGTCTTTGGACCGGGCAACGTGGACCGGTACGCCCACATCGGCCGCACGTTCGGCGACAACGCGCTGGTTGCAGATCTGCTCGCCGCGCTGTAAACGGACTCACTGTCAGTTGGCGCCGGGCTTCTCCGCATGATCAACGACGAGGACCTCGCCTTCGCCCTTTCGCGCTTCCAGCTTCAGCCCAAGCTGCTCTTGGATCGCGCTGAAGATGGTGGGGCCTTCCGCGCCGGGCGGCGCGGCTTCGCCTCCGCTATTCGGCTGGCTCTCATCCGGCACCCACTCCAGCTTGTAGTCGTACTTGCCCGTCAACCCGGTGGCGTCTTCTACCGGCCGGCCCAATTCGCTCTGCAGAAAGCGCGCCAGGTCCGAGACGGACACGTTGTGACCTTTGATTAAGCCTCTGTCGACCCGCGTGCTGCCTGGTCCGGAGCCGGGATCTCCCTCTTTCACCTCGCTGAGTTTGGGGCCGCTCTTCGCGACCACCAGTTTATACGCCTTCATTTCGCGGGTCTCACGGTGGAATCTCAGTTGGAACCGGTCCGCCAGCAGCGATTGCAGCAACAGCATCTTCTCCGGGAAGCTGGTGGGACCCTCGGTTTTGACGTTGATGTCCCAACTGTCGGAGCCGATCCATGCAGGCCCACCCACAATCTGATATGACCGGACGTTATAAGCCTCCTGAATCAGGACGCTGATCTGCACGCCCGTCCAAATCATTCGTTCGGGATCGAAATGATTCCAGATGGCGCCGCCCGACTTATTCGGCTTTACGGTAGCCACTTCAATTGAGGGCTTCGCCGGGGGCTGCGCGAACACCCCGGATGACATGCAGACGATCACACTCGCACGGGCGATTGCCCGAAGCATCGCTGTGACTCCTCCATATTTGTGACGGAGGGGCGCCTCCATTCGTTGAACCTCATGATCGGATGGATTTCAACGAAGCCATTCCGCATCGAAGCGATTTCCGCGTAAGCCGCCTGCGAGCGGGCTCTGGAGAACCCGCGCAGGACTGGAGTCCCGCCCCACATCAAATGGCCGAGTCATTTCCCGCCGCACCTGCACTTCGCCTGGCACGCCCGGCAAAACACGCGCCCGCAGCTCGGACACGCACTCCAGCATGCGGCACAAAGCAAGTGTGCCTTGTCGTCGCAAAGATACACCGGTCGCGCCCGCCCTGAGCATGCTTCACAAAGCGGCGTGTCCAGCGTGCGCAGGATCGCGTTCCACGCCAGCGTCACCTGGCGCTCCACCTTCTTGCGGATGAGCCTCACGGAAATCGAGCGCACCGGCAGCGACACCACCAGCACATCCGTTAACTCCAGTTGCACGCGCAGCGAATACTTGCGCACCAAGTCTTCCAGTTTCGCCGCGTGGTCGAGCTTCGTCGCTTCTACGCGGCTGCGATCCTTCTCCGCGGCTTGGGGCTCGGCCGTCCGCCGCGCGGCGCGCTTCCCAAGCTGCGCCAACATTCCGCTGTAATACGATTCCATCCGTTCGCAATCCCGCGCCAGGTGGCGATTGGCGCTTTGCTCGAGGGACGCGATGCGCGCCCGCACCTCGGCTTCGGCGGCGCGCGCGGCCAGCGGATAGAGCGCGCGCAGGTCTGCGGCCGGCACGGTGAACGCCGGATCGTCCTCCAGCTCGTCGCGCACGGAATGCAGCAGCAGCGCCGGCTGTTCAGCGAGCGCGCGCGCCGCGCCGTTCAGGCAGACTCCCGCGTAGCCGATGGTGCGCTCGTCGGACTCCACCGTGTGCTGGAACGAGAACAGGTAATATGGCATGGCGCCGGCATAGTCTTCCACCAACCGCCAAACGCCGTTCTGCACGATCAATCCCCGGTTGAGGATGCTATCGGCGTCGATGCGCCCAACCGGCGGCCGCATGCGCAGCCGCGCGCCGGCCACCGTGGGCGATGGAGGCAGCAGGGCACTCAGCCGCTCCATCCACTCCGCCGGATCGTCCGCGCCGCCGCGCGCGCCGAAATCGAGCGACAGCCAGTCGCTTACGGCCAGCTTCGCGGAGACTTCCGGCGGCACCAGCGCGCGCACTACGCCTTCGCCCTCCCCCTCCACCAGTGCGCCGCGGCTCATCAGCAAGTCGCGCGCCCAATCGCTCAACTGAATCACGTCACACCTCGAAATCCCGATGGAACAGCGCTTCGTCGAATTCCTTCACCTTGGCGTGTTCCGCCTTGGCCGCCAGCAGCCGCTGTCCCAATTCCTCGAAGACCTGCGCCACCTCACCGGACTCGCGCGCCGAGAGCCACAAATCCATCACCAACTCGGCGAAATCCCGAGCATCGTCCAGGCTGCCCAGAATGGCGTCCATCTCCCCCACCACCAATTCGAACATGTTGACCTTATCGTGCAGTACGCGCAGCAAGTGCTCTTCCACCGTGCCTGCCTGGCAGAAATTGAAGATGAACACATCGTGCTCCTGGCCGATGCGATGCACGCGGCCCACGCGCTGCTCCAGGCGCATCGGGTTCCACGGCAGGTCGAAGTTGATTACCGTATCGGCGAACTGCAGGTTGCGGCCCTCGCCCCCGGCGCCGGTCGAGAGCAGCACGTCGGCTTCGTCGCGGAAGCGGGCGATGGCGGCGTCCTTGTCCCCCCGCGAAAGATCGCCGCTGAACAGCGCACAGCGGATGTTGCGCCGCCGGCAGATCTCCGCCAAGTGCTCCAGGGTAGGCACGAATTCGGTGAAGACCACGGTCTTCGCCTTGCGGCCGGCCAGCATCTCGCCAAGCCGAAGGCCCTTCGATCCGTCGCCCACGCGAGAAGCCAAATCCAGGATGGACTCCAGTTCGGCGGCATCGCTCCGATCCGGCCGGTCATGATCGGAAAGGCGCCGCACGATCGACCGGTGCAGCGCCTGCGGACTGCTGCCGGCCTGCCGCTGCATCCAGTCGAGCGCCATCGCGCGGGCGTGCTTGCCGGTCTTATAGCGCGCTGCCACAAACGCCGAGACCCGCTCGTAAAGCTCGGCTTCGGTATCGCTCGGCGTCACCACAACGCTGGCCGCGATGCGATGCGGCAGGCGCACATCCGCCGCCGAACGCGTGTTGCGTACCATCACCTCGGCCAGCAGCGCGCGCAGCCGTTCCGGATTCTTGGGCGACTTCGGCTTGGCTGCATTCACGTACAGCTTGCGGAACTCCGATTCGGTTGCCAGCAGTCCCGGCTTCAACAGCGTGATCAGGTTATACAGCTCGATCAGATTGTTCTCGACCGGCGTGGCCGTGAGCATAAGGATGAATCGCTTCTCGAGCGAGTCCACCAGTTTCCAGTTGGCGCTGGCGCGCTTCTTCAGACAATGCGCTTCGTCCACGATTACCATGTCCCACGGCGTGCCGGCCAGCGCGCCGACGTGCGGTTCCAGGCGCGCCATGGCGATCGACGCGACCACCAGCGACTCGCTTTTCCAGAAACGCTCCGGATCGCGCCGGAATTCCGCGCCATCGGGCGACGCGGGCGCGAAGCCGAACTTTTCGGTCAGTTCGCCTTTCCATTGCGTGACCAACGAGGGCGGCGCCAGCACCAGGGCCTTGCGCACCATCCCGCGCGCCCAATATTCTTTCAGCACCAGGCAGGCTTCGATGGTCTTGCCCAAGCCCACTTCGTCGGCCAGCAGGGCGCGGCCTTTGAAGTGCCGCAGCACTTTGCGGACGGTCTCGTGCTGGTAGACGTAGCTATCCACGCCGGTCAACGAAGGCAGGCAGACCAAATCCTCGAAGCTTTGCGCGAGGCGCAGTTCCTGCAGGCCGCGGCGCAGGAAGTAATCCACCAACACGCCGGTGGTGGTGGATGGCGCCAGCGGAGGCGGCGGGAGGAAGGCTACGCGCACGCGCGGGGGTTCGGGTTTGGGCGGTGGTTCCGGCGCGGCTACGGGAGGCGGTGGAGGCGGAGGCACAGGCTTCGGAGGCGCTGGCGCGGGTTCGGCCGCCACAGTGTGTTGCTGGCGCCATTGCTTCACCTTCGGACGCAAATCCTTCCACGGCTGTTGCTCGGTTCCGCTGGTTTGTTCCAGGAATTCCCGGAAAAAGGCCTGGGCTTCCGGGATACGGCCCAATTCGCTGTGCGCTAATCCGCAGTGGTACAGGACGTCCGGATCGCGCGGCCGCAGCTTGTGTAACGCCCTCAAATATGGAACCGCGACCGCGAACTGTTCCGCTTCGCAGTAGATGCGGCCGAGCAGGTGCAATGTCGGCGCATGCTCCGGGCACAGGACGAGAACTTTCTTGAGCACACGCGCGGCGCCCGGGATGTCGCCGCGATGGAAGGATCGTTGCGCCTCGTCGTGCAAATAGTTCGCTTGTTCCCGGTTTTCCTCTTGCCGCGCTTCGGCTTCGCGCAGCTTCAACTCCCTGCGCCGCCGCTCCTGTTTCTTCGCGTCCGTGGTCAGTGCTCCTTCTTGCCCTTCGTCTTCAGCACAATCGGCGTACCCCGAAATCCGAACTGCTTGCGGATCTGGTTCACCAGATATCGCTCGTCGGAGAAGTGCAGCGGTGTCACTCGGTTGGTGAACAGCACAAACGTGGGTGGCCGCACGGACGCCTGCGTGATGTAGTAAATCTTGCGCTCCTCGAAACGCAGCCGCTCCACGAACCGGTTCAATTCACCGGTAGTCACTCGCTTGGTGGCGGATTCATAGACCTCCCGGATCAGCTTGAAGATCCGGTCCACGCCCGCACCCGTCTTGGCCGAGAGGAAGACCACCGGCGCATACTCCAGAAACTTGAGCTCGTCCCGCACGTCCTGCTCGAAATCCTTTTTCTTCTTGTCCGTGATCAAGTCCCACTTGTTGACGCACAAAATCACGCCGGAACCGCCCTCGTGGGCGTAGCCGGCAATGGTAGCATCCAGCCCCAGCACGCCTTCCGAGGCGTCCATCAGCACCAGCGCCACATCGGCCATGCGGATATTGCGGCGCGCCATCACCACGCTCAACTTCTCCGCCATCAGCTTGGTCTTGCCCTTACGGCGGATGCCCGCCGTGTCGATGAACGTGTAACTGGCGTCGTCGCGGACGACGGTTTCATCGATGGAGTCGCGCGTGGTGCCGGCGATGGGCGAAACGATGGCCCGGTCTTCGCCGGTGAGCGCGTTGAGCAGCGTCGACTTACCCACGTTGGGGCGGCCGATGATGGCCACTTTGACGGAGTGCGCCGGCTCTTCGGCGGATGCCGCCTCAGACGGCGCCGCGAAGCCGGCGGTCACATGATCCACCAACGCATCCACGCCGATACCGTGTTCCGCCGACACCGGGAAGATATCGCGGATTCCGAGCGAATAGAAATCGTGCGCCAGGTCTTCGCGCGCCCCCGTATCCGCCTTGTTCACGGCCAGCGAGATGGGCCGCCCCAAGCGCAGCAGCATGCGCGCCAGGTCGCGGTCGGGCGCGGTGATTTCAGCGCGACCGTCCACTAGAAACACGATGTGCGCCGCGCGTTCCAGGGCGAAGCGCGCCTGTTTCAGGATCTGGCTGGGAATATACTCGGAATCGTCCACCACGATGCCGCCCGTATCGATCAACTCGAAACGCCGCCCATGATAGTCGGTCAGGCCGTGCAGGCGGTCGCGGGTAATTCCAGGCTCGTCGCCCACGATAGCGCGGCGCTGCCCTGTAATGCGGTTAAAGAGGGTCGATTTCCCGACGTTGGGCCGGCCCACGATGACCACCGTGGGGAGGGAGTGGGACATGTGAACTTATCATAGCAGCAGGGCGGGGAGGTGGCCGGTGGAAGAGGTGTTCCATTTAGGAATAATTTAGTGCGTAAGATGAAAGGGGTGCCCATGAGATTGAAGATCACAATCTACCAAGACGAGGACGGGGTATTCATCGCGGAGTGTCCGTCGATACCCGGCTGTGTGAGTCAAGGTTCGTCGGAGGCTGAGGCCGAAGCCAACGTCAAGGATGCAATTCGCGAGTGCCTCGCGGCTCGGGCGGAGATGGGGCTGCCTCCGACGGTCGCGACCCGCGAAATCGAAGTTTTGGTCTGATGCCTGCAGTGCCGCTGCTCCGGCCGCGCGATGCTGTTCGGGCGTTCGAGAAATTCGGATGGCAAGTGGTGCGCCAAAGGGGTGGCCACATCATCCTTACAAAGGTTGGGCACATCGCGACGCTTTCGATTCCGGACCACCGCGAGGTGGCGAGGGGAACATTGCGCGTGCTGATTCTCGAAGGCCGGACTGACGGTGAAGGAGTTTTTGGCGGCCTTGTGAGCCATTGGGAGGCTTGGCTTTCGCGCGCCGCACAAGGTTCATCTGGAAACTGCAAATGAATGAGCGTCTTGAAAAGATACGCCACCCTCTGGGCGAATTGGAGGATGAGATGGACGCCGGGGCGGCGTCTTCTGGCGGAGATCGCGATTTCTCGGCTCAGGAACTGCCGCTCATCATCCAGAAGATCGTCGACGATCTTCAGCCGCTCTTGTCGCCATACCAGGCCGCCTTCTACTGGTATTTGTTCAGGCACTCGCTGGCCGAAAACGGCAATTCGCTTCTTCGAGTAAGCACAAGGGGCCTTCAAAGGGGCGTGGTGAGGTCCAATCGCTCGGAGACGATTTCGCTCCAACATGTGCGCGACACTCTGGCGACTCTGGAGACTTTTGGGGCTATTCGGAAGGAAGGCGAGCCGAACCGGGATGGCACACCTTATCGAGTGCTGATCCCCGACGAGATCGAGGCGTGCCGGAAGTTCCGCGCGGAGCGAACGGTAGCAGAACCGAAGCCCGAAATTGACGCGGCCGATATCGACTGCTACAACGTCCGAGAAAACCGGATCAAGGTCTATGAGCGGGACGCCTACAAGTGCCGTTATTGCGACAAGCAGCTTACCCGCTTCACAGCCACGCTGGATCACGTTAGGCCTGTAGCTGAAGGCGGCGACAACAGTTTTGAGAATCTTGTGACCGCCTGCCTCGGCTGCAACTCTCGCAAGCACAAACGGTCCGTTGGCGATTTCCTTGCCGAACAGTAGCGATGGCGGACGCCACGGAGGGGGTGCCGATTGCCGCCTTTCATTTGCTGCCGTGCTTAGCCGCTCCACTCTGCAGCCTGCGCCTTATCTTCGATTTCAACCTGTCTCCCGGTACTCCGGAAGAATTTCGAGGATCTGCGACCGGAGACCGGGAACATCGGTCGATGCCGCGCTCCACACCTCGGCCCAGTCGATGCCGAAGTAGTTGTGGACAACCACGTTCCGCAGTCCTTTGATGTCAGTCCAAGGAATCTCGGGGGTTGTTCCTTCAACTCGGCTGAAAGCCGCGCGACGGCCTCGCCGATCACTGTCAACTGGTGCACCACCGCGCTGCGCACCAATGTATTGGCCTCCAGGGTCTCCGCCGTGTAGCCCGCTATGAATTCCGCAGCAGAAGCCCGTCACGCCGCATAGAGCAGCCGCGCTTGCGGAATGATTTCCTTCCTGAGCGGCTCCCGCAAAGCGCGTTTCGAAACCAAATCCACCTTGCGGCGCAGAAGCTCGCTCAGTTCGCGCTCCGCTGCGAAATGACCCAACAGACTGACATTCGCTCCAGGCAGGAACTCGACCAAAACGTCGATGTCGCTGTCCGGCCCCATTGCCCCACGCGCCGCCGATCCGAAAAGCGACAATTCCTTTACCCGATAACGGCGGCACAATTCCGCGATCTCGGCTTCGTGCAAGCGAACGGCCGTGGGCAAAGGGCTTGGCATCAGCTCCTATTCTACAGCACCTCTTCCGACCACCCCTCTAGCACTTGCTTCACCTTCGCCGTGAACTGATCCGCCAGCGCGCCATCGATCAATCGGTGATCGAAACTCAGCGACAGATACATCACCGAACGAATGGCGATGGCATCCTCGATTACCACCGGCGTCTTCTCCACCGCCCCGACTCCCAGGATGGCCACCTGCGGCTGGTTGATAATTGGCGTCGCGATCACGCTGCCGAAGCTGCCGAAATTCGTAATCGAGAAGGTCCCGCCCTGCACCTCGTCGGGCTTAAGCTGCCGCGAACGCGCGCGCGTGGCCAGATCCACTATGGAGCGCTGCAACCCTAGCACGTTCTTCTCGTCCGCCTGGCGAATCACTGGTACGATCAGCCCGTTTTCGAGCGCGACCGCGATGCCCACGTTGATCTCGTTGTGGTGGATGATGTTGGTGCCCTCAAGCGAGGCGTTCAGCAACGGGTAAGTGCGCAGGCCGACTGCGGTAGCGCGCACCACGAACGGCAGGTAAGTGAGAGACATCCCATAGTTCGACTGGAAATCGGCCTTGTGGCGTTCGCGCATGCGCGCCACTTTGGTCATATCCACCTTGTGTATCGTGGTGACGTGCGCCGACGTGCGGCGGCTGGCGAGCATGTGCTCGGCGATGCGGATGCGCATGGTGCTCATCGGCTCGATGCGGGCTTTGGCTTGTGTGGCGGCCGGTAGGGGCGCGGGAGCATCGACGGGCGCGGCTTGCACCGGAGGCGGCGCGGCTTGCACCGGCGTTGGCGGAGGCGCCGGCGCTTGCTGCTGGCGCGCGATGTGGCCCTCCAGATCTTGTTTCGTGATGCGTCCACCCGCGCCGGTGCCCTTTACCTTGGTCAGGTCGATGGAATACTCGCGCGCCATGCGGCGCACCAGCGGAGAAAGCGGGCCTGTCGGCTCGGCCGGTTCCGCGGCCTCGGCGGCTACTTCAACCGGCGCCGGCGGTGGGAGCGCCTGGACTGGAGCGGACGGCTCGGGCTCGGGCGCGGCGGCCGCCGGCGCGGGTTGCGCAACGGCAGCCCCACCACCCTCGTCGATACGCGCCACCACCGTGGCGATGCCTACCGTCTTGCCCTCTTCAACCAGGACCTCCGATAGCGTCCCAGCCGCCGGCGACGGAATCTCCGTATCTACTTTATCTGTCGAGATCTCAAATAGCGGCTCGTCCCGCTCCACATGGTCGCCAGCCTTCTTCAGCCACTTGGTCAGCGTCCCTTCCACGATGCTCTCGCCCATCTGGGGCATCACTACGTCTGTCATGTCCAATCCTCTCTATCTCGCGATCGAATACACGGCCGAAGTGCCACGCCAGGCGCTCCGCCACCTCCGCCCACGAAGCGCCGCATCCTAATTGTGCCATCGAAGTCACCGGCTTCGTCAGGCCGCAAGGAACAATGTACTGGAAATACCGCATGTCCGTCGACACGTTCAGCGCGAAACCGTGCGAAGTAACCCACCGGCTGATGTGTACGCCGATCGCGCCGATTTTGGCCCCGCCCACCCAGACTCCCGTACATTTCGGAATGCGGTCCGCCTGGATGTCGAAATCCGCCAGCGTGTCGATCATGGTCTGCTCGATCGCCCGCACGTACGCGCCCACGTCGCGCTTCCATTCGCGCAGATCCAGGATAGGGTAGCCGACGATCTGTCCCGGCCCGTGATACGTGATGTCGCCGCCGCGGTCGGTGGGATGAAAAGCGATGCCGGCGCGGCTCAGGATTTCTTCGCCGGCCAGCAGGTTTTCCCTGTGGCCGTTGCGGCCCATCGTGATCGTGTGGGGGTGCTCCAGCAGGATGAGTTGGTCGGGAATCGCGCCGGCCTTGCGCTGCGCCACCAGCCGTTGCTGCCATTCGAAGGCCTCGCCGTACTCGAGCCGGCCGGGCTCCTGCCACTCGCACTTAAGCATTGATGGCCAGACCGTAGACGGCGTTGAAACCCTCGCCCATCATTTCGGAAAGCGTGGGATGCGGATGGATCGTATGCATGATGGTCTCCACCGTGGCTTCCGATTCCATGGCGGCCACCGCCTCGGCGATCAACTCAAAAGCCTCCGGGCCGATGATGTGTACGCCCAGAATTTCGCCGAGTTTCCCGTCGGCCACCACCTTAATGAATCCGCCGTGGCTATCCAGAATGCTGGCCCGGCTATTGCCCGCGAACGGGAACTTGCCGATCTTCACCTCGTAGCCTTGCGCGCGCGCCTGCGCCTCCGTCAGCCCCACGCTGCCGATGCCCGGCTCGGTATACGTGCAGCCCGGGATGCGATTGCGGTTGATCGGCGTAGCCGGCTTGCCCGCCGCGTGCGCCACCGCCACCATGCCTTCCATAGTGGCCACATGCGCCAGTTGCGGCGTGCCCGCCACCACGTCGCCGATCGCATACACGCCTGGCTCGCCGGTCTGCTGGTAGGGATTCACCTTGATGAACCCGCGGTCCAGCTCCACGCGCGTGTTTTCCAAGCCGATATTCTCGGTATTCGGCTTGCGGCCCACCGCGACGAGCAACTTCTCGGCCTCCACCTCTTCCGTTTTGCCGCCCGCCAGCGTGACCGTCATCTGCACGCCCTTCCCGCCCTTGCGCACGTTCTCCACTTTGGCGCCAGTTTCGAGGCGGATGCCGGCCTTGCGGAACGACCGGTCCAACTCTTTGGAGATCTCCTCGTCTTCCACCGGCACCACGCGCGGCAGCATTTCAAAGACCGCCACATCGGTGCCGAAGCGGTTGAAAATAGACGCGAATTCCACCCCCACCGCGCCCGCGCCGATGATGGCCAGGGATTTGGGAACGGTGGTCAGGTTCAGGATCTCGATATTGGTCAGGATCAGGTCCGGGTCCGGCTGCAATCCCGGCAGCATGCGGGCTTCCGAGCCGGTCGCGATAATAATGTTGCGCGCTTCCAGGGTTTGCGGGCCTTCGACGCCCGTGACCTCGATGCGCCCGCCGCCCTTCAGCCGCGCGTAGCCCTTGATCCATTCCACTTTATTTTTGCGCAGCAAGAATTCGACGCCCTTGGAATGCTTGTTGACGATGCGGTCCTTCTTGTCGATCACCTTCGGGTAGTCGAGCACGGGGTTCTCGCAATGCATGCCGTCGCCCTCGGGATTCAGGAAGTGCTCCCAGACATCGGCCGTATGCAGCAGGGCCTTTGTTGGAACGCACCCCACCAGCAGGCACGTCCCACCTAATCGGGGCTGCTTCTCGACGAGCGCGGTCTTCAGGCCGTATTGGCCGGCGCGGATGGCAGCCGAGTAACCGCCGGGGCCGCTGCCGATAACGATCAGATCGTAGGACACTTTTCCATTCTACATCGCTCCGGTGTCAGAGCCGCGACCGTAAGGGAGCGGTGCTGTAATAAAGATATGATTTGGCTTTTAATATTACTGATGTGCGGATCGGGCGCCGGGATTCCGGCCGCCTTGGCGCAGTCGAGCCGCGCCAAAAAGACCGCCACACAGCCCGCCCAGCCGCATCAGTGGCCCATCGAAAGCCTGAAAGTGGAAGGGAGCGGCAACTACACTCCGGCTCAGATCCTGGCCGTGGCCGGGTTGAAGGTCGGCCAAATGGCGGGCAAGCCGGAATTCGAAGCCGCGCGCGACCGCCTGGTGGGCACCGGTATGTTCGAAACCGTGGGCTACAAGTTTGCGCCCGGCGGCGATAAGCACGGGTACGCAGCATCGTTCCAAGTTGTTGAGGTGCAGCCCGCTTATCCCATTCGTTTCGATGAATTGGGGGTGCCGGATAAAGATCTCATGGACTACCTGCGCGGCAAGGATCCTCTCTTCGCCCAGCATCTGGCCGCCACCAAAGCCGTCCTGGAGCGGTACAAGCAGTGGGTCCAGGAATATATAACGGCGCACAACGGCAAGGATACCGTCGTCGCCAAGGTCATGCCTGCGGGTGCGCCCGCGCCGCCCGGCGAGTTCGTCATCCTGTTCCGGCCGGCGCGCTCGGATCCAGCGGTGGCGGAGGTCGCGTTCGAAGGTAACCAGGCGATCCCGACTTCCAAGTTGCAGAACACCATCGCCGAGGTGGCGATCGGCTTGCCATACAAGGAAGAGGCTTTTCGCCAGTACCTGGACTCCAGCATTCGTCCGCTCTACGATGCGCGCGGCCGCCTGCGCGTCGCGTTCACCAAGGTCACGGTGGAGAAGGCCACGGACGTACAGGGCCTAGCCGTGAAGGTGACGCTGGATGAAGGCGGGACCTACGATCTGGGCGGCGTGCGCGTCGAAGGCGCGCCCCACTTCGAACCCGCACGATTGCTGAAAGCGGGGAAGTTCAAGAGCGGCGATCTGGCCGACTTCGATGAAATCGGCAAGGGAGTGGACCGCATCAAGAAGATCCTGGCGCACGAAGGCTACATGCGCAACGACGTTCAAATCGTACGCACCATCGACGATGCCAAGAAGACCGTGAGCCTGGCGCTGCGCATCGAAGAAGGCCCGCAGTTTCTCTTCGGGACGCTGCACATCGAAGGGCTGGACTTGAACGGCGAGGCCGCCATCCGGAAGATGTGGACGCACCAGCCCTCCACCCCGTACAACCCCGAATATCCGGACTACTTTCTCCGCCGGGTGCACGAGGAGAGCCTCTTCGACAACCTGGGCGAGACTCGCGCCGAAACCAAGATCGACGATAAGACGCACGTCGTGGACGTAACGCTGAATTTCAAATACGCTCCGACGCCTGTTAACCGCAAGAAGCCTCCGCCGTTTTAGCGGACGAGGAGGATTCAAAAATGGAAGGTAAAGACATCGCCATTCTGTTCGTGCTGCTGGGCGCGTTTGCCACGGCGGCGTGGATGTTCTATCTGGTCGCCGAGACGAACAAAAGGCAGCGCAGGCTCAAAGCCCAGGCCGAACTGCACGGCCGGCTGTTGGATAAGTTCAGTTCGGCGCATGAGGTGGTCGAGTTTCTGCAAACGCCCGGCGGCACCCAGTTCGTGGACAGTTTCTCGAGCGATCGGGAGGAGCCTGCAAGTGGGATTCTGCGTTCGACGCATCGCGGAATCATTTTGGTAATTGTGTCGGCGGGTTGCTTGTTCTTGAATTGGTACTATCGCAATTCGGGAGACAATCCGCTGCTGGTAATCGGCGTGATTCTGCTTTGCTTGGGAGTCGGTTTCCTCGCCTCGGCCGCGGTCTCGCAGCGTCTGTCGCGGGTGTTGGGCTTGACGGAACGCAGCCGCAACCTTCAACAGTGATGCGCCGATGGACCAGGAAGAGTTCACGGCGTTCTATTGCGAAACGGCCCCGGTCTTGCGCGGCTACATCCGGCGCGTCTCGGGCGAAGGCGAGGCCGCCGACGATCTGCTGCAGGAAACCTACCTGCGGTTCTTGCGCGCCAAACCGGCCGCGGACGACCGCGCAGCAGTGAAGGCGTACCTTTACAAGACGGCCACCGCCGCGATCTACGACCGGTGGCGCAGGCAAAGGCGCGAGCGGTTATGGTCGCTCGCGTTCCGGTTCCACGAGGAGGCGCCGCCCGCAGCCGTAACGGGCGATGTCACCCGTTGCTTCCAAAAACTGAAACCGCGCGAGCGGGCGTTGCTGTGGCTGGCATATGTGGAAGGATACGCGCATGACGAAATCGCCGGGACGCTCGACCTGAACGAAAAGAGCATCAAAGTGCTGCTCTTCCGGGCGCGCCGCAATCTGGAGCGCATTCTGAGGCAAAATGGTCTTAGCGAGGTGCAGCCGTGAACGAGCCTGAAGCCGCGGTCTGGATGGGCCGCCTGGTGGAACATTCCCGTAGCGACGGCGCGTTGCCGGATCCGGCCCTGATTTGGTGGAAGGCGCGGCTGTTGGAAAAGCAATCCGCACAAGCGCGCGTGACGCGCCCCGTCGCGATCGCACAATGGTCGTCGCTGGTAGTAGCGGTGTTGGCGATGGTCGTGTTGTGCGCGGCGAACTGGCCGGGCATTAAGGGCTTGCTGGCGCCCGCCGGTCTCGCGCTCTGGGTAGCCGGAGCCGGTGTTGCTGTTTGTATGGCGCTTGCGCTACGGTTCGTGTTCAGCGAGTGACCGCCAATGCCCGTCAAGCAATTTCGAGTTCAACTGCACCGGCAGGGGCAGCTACCGAAGAGGACGACGAGACGTTGGCCGCCATTGATCGGGGTATTCAGGACGCAGAAGAAGGCCGGGTCGTTTCGGCCGAAGAAGCTCGCCGGCGTGTCCAGCAATGGCTCTCAAAATCATCTACACCGCAGAAGCGTTAGCCGATTTGGAACCATCCTCGACTACATCCTTGCCGACGGTCCCGCGGCGGCGTCCCGATTCGGCAACGATCTGCTCAATCATGTGGAGTTGCTAGCGGCATTTCCGCACATCGTTAACCGGTCAAGAGGCGCGCGGCGATACGGAAGATCCTTCACACCCCGGTGCGGGTCTATTACCGGATCCATGAAGAGCGCCGATGTATTGAAATACTTCATTTCTGGCATGCTGCCCGGCAAGGGCCGGGTTGGCTCTAGTCTAACCCCTGCCTCTACCTTCGCCCTTGGTGCTGAAGCCTGAATCGAAGATGTGGCTCTGATTGTCGGATACAATTCCGCAGCCGTTATCAACGACGTTGATAGCAACGTAACGGTCCTCTGGGCACACCCATGCTGAGATGTCCTTAGCGCCGATTTGGATGCAGGCCTCGACAGAGTTCCGGAGGAGATTGGAGATGATTCTCGTCGGCACTGCTCGGTTAATGTCGATAAGCGGCTCGCGCCCACCAAAATCGGGGCTGAAGTCGATACGTATGTCGCGACCAAAGGCCGCAGCCCGCGACCACGAGTGTGGCGAAGAGCGAGTGCAGCACAGCATTCCGAGCGATCGGAGCCGAATCGAGTGAAGGTAAAATGTAATTCCCATAACGAGCCGGCAGCCTCATACTGATGCCCTTAGACCCCTCGTGGGCGTGTAAGATACTCCCCTCGTCCCCTCAGTACCATTAGTAAGCTGGATGACTTGTCAAAGAGTCCCGCATCCCAGGCTGCTCACGCAAGCTAACCAGGGGGTCTGGTTTCTGAATCTTCCGGCGCAAACCAAGCCAATTCTGGCAGCATTTGTCGAGGTCACAAATGCTGGCGGTCTCGGAATCAATGCCGCCAACTCCTACACGCAGTAAGTGGGCGACCGCCTACAGCGTTTTTGCCGAGCGGCGGTTCCGCCGCGCGGACTGGAAACGTTATGCCTCTGTGCCCTTCTCCCGGCCCTCAGCATGGCCCAAACGACGGCGTTGTTCCCCCTTATCGGACACTGTTTCCGGGGCCGCGACGTCCTCCATCGGGCCGGCGCCGCAGTTTGGCCCGCGGCGGCATCCGTGGGCGCCGGGTGGCCACATCGCTCGCGGTGGGCGCCACCGGCGGAACGTGGGCGAACCTGGCGCAACTGGTGGCCGTTTTCCCGTTGGCCCTACGGCTCGCCTCGGCACCTGTGCGCGGCGCACCAGCCTTTGGCGATGTCGACGAACTGCGTCCAGTCATGCGCGATTCCTTTCCGGGCTTCCGCGAGATCCAGGTTCGCGGGCCAGACGTAGAATGCGCATGCCCGTGTCGTCGTTGTGCAGCACACCGCCTTGCGCCGCCTGCCGGATCAACTCCCCCAACGTTCGCCGTCGTTGGCGTCGGCACCTCCGGAGGGATCCGCGCCGCACCAGGACAGGTGGCCTTTTTCCGGCATCGTGTATGCGCCGGCCTCCGCAGGCAGGAAGATTAGCCATGGCCGAAGCCAGCCGCCGGTCGATGCCGGCTGGAGCGATTTCGCAACCATGGGCAAGTGCACGGCATGTCAACACTGTGGAGGAGTGCTGAATAGTACGAGATGATTCCAAAAATAACGGACTATTAATGGACGTAATGGTAAGCTTTCTTGAGACCCATGACGAGTCCCTGCGGTGCCGATCTGCCACATCCGAAGATGAAGACCTATCCAGCGCGGGGCTCCCGCGACGCGGCTGGCCGGTAGGACGACTGAAAACGGGAGAAGTGAACCATGAACCCACCAAGCTTCGATCCCAACCTGACTACGCTGAGTTTCGAGGGCCTCGATCCAACCCTCCTTGAAATCGCCATTCTCGTGGGCATTTTCAAGCAGGCCGGCGACCAGGCAATCTTCAACACCGATTGGTTCCGAGACCCGCTGGAATCGATCCGCGCGATTCCCACCCAACGCCGCCGGGACCTGCTGAAGCTGCTGCAACGGCTGCTCGGCGGCAGCGCCGGGAGCGCCCTAGGCACGCCCCAGACAGCGCTCAACCGAACCTGGTACCCGATACGCTATCCGGGCGGCGCATCCGGCGGCGATCCGGAAAAAACCACGGGCCTATACGTCGTCACCAACAAGAGCCAGGATGGAGAGGCCCGGAAAGGCCGGGCCGGTCGGGAGAGCGACGACGTGGTGGTGGGCCTGGGTGTTCTCTATCCGGTCAAGCAAGGTCCCGTCACCATCAATCCCTACGCCTACTTTCCCCTGTTCGAGCTGTCTGAAAATCGGTCCGGATTCGGTTTCGACAACAATCCGGTGGAGCTGGGTATCGAGATCACCGGCTCAAACGAAGAACCGTTCGGAGCCGGCGAGGTCTCTTTCACCGGCTTCAAAGTCGCCTCCAGCCTCTTTTTCAACGCCACGCCCCCGCGCCTGGATTTCATTTTGCTCAATCTCACGCTGCCCGGACAGGAGGCCGCCGACCGTTCGTTGCTTGACCTGATCGAGAAGACGAGCGTGGAGCAATGGCTATCCAGCGGCGCTTCCGTGCTGGCTGGCCTGCTGGCTGAAACCGTGACCGATGCGGAGGTGAAGAAGCAGGTCGCCGCCATCACCACCAGTGTTCTCAATCTGCTGGGATTGACGGGAACCCTGCCGCCGGTTGCGTGGGAGCGGCTCCTCCGCGAGCCCGATCAGGCCGCCGCGATCTTCTTGCAGTGGTTCCAGGCGATTGCCAGTTCCGCGACCCAGCTCGCCGGTTTTCTCAATAACGTGTATGCGCTGCGCAACGCCATCGTCCCGGTGGCCGGGGATGCGGCCGATCACGTGACCGGAATCGGCACGCGCAGCGATCCCTTCGCCATCGAACTGATCAAAGTCGCCGGTGTGATCGCGGTGAACTTCACCGTGGCCACCGAGTTCGACGACCAGAAGCGTTTGCATGTGTACCCGGGATTGCGGGCCGCCTCCACGCCCTTCCAGCCCGTCAACCAAGTGGCGGTGCAGCTCGCCGCCGCGACCGAAGTAATCGACATCGTGCTGGACGCCGCGCCGCAAGGCGTGTTGCACACAGTCGCTCCGCCAACGCCATTCCCTTCTCTCAGCCTGCTGGCGGTGCTGGCCAACCCCAAGCCCGGCCAGCCCTTGTTCACGATTGGCAGCCAAGACGGCGAACCCAGGCTAAGTCTGGGCACGGCGGCTCTGGGCGTCGCCTACGGCACGGTGGATCCGAAAGACGATGCCCGCACATTAATTCCGACCCTGCGGCTCAATAACGTGACCGGCACTTATGGTTCCTGGGAAGCCATCGATCTGACCAATTACGATCAGACGCTCCGGCTGCTCGGGGAAGGCCTCGCGGCGTTTGTGGCCGAAAAGCTGAAGCAGTTCCTGGGCGAAAGCGGCGGAGCTCTGGCCGCCAATCTGGCGGCCGTCCTGGGCATCGCACCCCCGCCCAATTACCCGGGGACGTGGCCGGTGCAAGAGATGCTGCTCTCCGGCGGCCAACTCCAGTTACTGATCGAGAATCCACTCGGAGCCCTGGGCAGTTACTACACGCGCTGCCTCCAGGCTGTCGATACGGAGGGCCAGCCCGCGTGGCGGCATTTGCTGCCGAGCTTCGCCGGAATGTTGGGCGGTGCCGGCGTCAGTATTGCCGGGGCGGGCACGGCCGGCGATCCCTGGCAGGTCGAATTGGCCCAACTGGGAGGGCAGGGGCCGGTGGCTTCTTTGCAGGCCTGGAGGCCGGCCCTGGACGAGCCGTCTCAGCCTTCCCTCAGCTTTGCCGTTTATGTGAGCGCCGACCTGCGCTTCGACCAGGCCACACTCACGATGGCGGCCAAGACCGATTTACTGACAACCAAGCTTCCACAGGGCCACGGCACCGGATCTTTGGGCGCCGAATGGCTGGCGGAGATCCAGGTCCAGTTGCGTCTATCCGGAGCGGGCGGTCCGCTCACGACCCAACCGTTGGCCGGCATGCACCTGCAAGCCGATTATGCGCTGCTGGCGTCCGGATGGAATCTGGCCGAGGGGTTTCATTGGCTGGCGAGGGTCGCAGGCGTGGCGATCAAGTACGCTTCCGATCCGCAGCCCAAGCCCATCGGGAGCGGCCGTCTGGAATTCAGTTCGCATTCCACCACCTGGGACGAGCGGACGCTGGCCCAATTCGCGCCGGTGACCCTCACAGTATTCGGCATGGCGCTGCTCGGCACTGGCGGACGGCTGGGCCTGATCCTGACCTGCGCTCTCGGCCTTCTGCCGGCGCTGCCCGAAGTCATCCACGGCAAGCCGGCGCCCGAATATCCCTTCGAGATCCCGCCAGGACTGCCTCTTCCCCCGTCTTGGCCGGTCTTGACGATCGCCGATCCGGCCCGGTTTTTCATCAATCCCTGGCCCGATCTACGCAACCAGATCGCGGCCCTGTTCGCGTCCGGGAAACCATTCGCCATACCCATGCTGCGGGTGCTCGGCTGGGGGCTCACCGGCTCCGTCCCGCCCGACAGCCAGGCGACGGGCACGTGGGACGATCCATGGGCGGTGTCGCTTCCAATCGTCTGGAATCTGGAAGTACTGGTCTGGGCGGCAAGCGGTAAGATCGGCTTCGGCCTGGGACGGCCATTGGCTCAAACCGAGGCCTTGGGCATGACCGTGGCCGCATTGATTCGAACTGGTCTTGTCTACCTCAACCTGGACGGCGTCAATGCGAGCACTCCCATACTTCCGCGCGCCACGCTGAGTTGCTTGCTCACGGGCGATCCGCTGCTGGTGGGGACGCCCCAGAGCGACGTACAGGTCGGAAGCGCCCGCCTCGGGGCTTACTTGGATCGGGATGGAGTCTTCCCGGTTGTCACCCTGCTGAAAACACAACTCAGCCCCGACCGCAAATTCCCTACAATCGAACTCGTCCCCGTGCCTGGCAAGCCCATCTTTACGAGCAACGAGGGACTGCCGGTAATGGATGTTCTGTTGGGCGCGGTCATGGCCAAGCTGTCCATGGTGCTCCAGGAAGCGACCGAGTCCGCCGAGTTGCGTGCGCTGCTCGGTCTGCTGATCGATTTGCAATTGGCCGAGATCGATCCATCCGCCAAAACCTACGGGATTAACGTCGGCGCTTGGGATACTCTTCTGGCCAATCCGCCCGCCTTTCTCTCGACCCAGATGGCGGCGGTATTGCAGGATGACCGGAAGTTCACCAGTCTTATCGATAACCTGGCCACGCTGATCGGATTCAGTTTGCAACTGCCCGCGGCTCTCACGGGCCTGCCCGATGTCCTGACGGCGTTGGGCCTGATGCAGCGCACCGCCTTCGGCTATACCGTCCGGCTTTCCAGGTGGGTGAGTTTGGTGAGCAATCCGGTGGACTATTTCAACCAACGGCTCCAAGAGTTGCTCAACGATGAAGCGGCGCGCCAGGCTCTGATCAGTCAACTGAGCGATTGGATACCGCCTGCCCCGCCTCTGCCCAAGCTCCGATTCAGCGTGGACTCGGGCGTGCGCTTCGCCATTGCGATTTCGCCGGAGAACCCGCTGGACGCCGGCGCCGGCTTCCGGATATCCGGCGGCGTGACGCTGGATTTGCAAACCTCCACCTTCGCGGCGGGCGTGCTGCTCAGCTCTCCAGTTGTGGGATCGGGGTTGGCTTTTGAATATGCCATCGGCAGCCGGGGCACTGGGGCATGGCAACTGAAGATGGAAGAGGATCGCGGCCTTCTTCCTCCGGCGTTCGAGCCGCTCCAAATCTATCCGCTGCCGGCGGACCGGCTGCCCGAGTATTTCAAGCAACTGGGGTTGCGGCTGCCGCTGTCAATCCTCTCCACCCTGGCGGGAAGCGCCCTGAGCCGCTACGTGCTGCCCCGCTACAAATTGGCGGAGAACGCATTCGAGGCGCTCGGCCTCCTGGAACGGAGCGCACCGGATAAGCCCTATCAGGTGAAATGGCTGCTGCGGGCCTTCTTGAATCCCGTCGCGTGGATCCTCAGCCCCGCCGTTCTGGGCGACGGAGCGGGCGGCATCGACCTGGACAAGCTGGGAGGGGTTCTTTATACCCTCCCCGGACCGGACGGCATCGACGGACCCGGCGGCATCCTGCTGCAACGTTTCGAAACCACCGGCCCCAAAGCCAAGGGCATGGAGCTGGTCAAGCTGCCTTACGGCGTCGACCTGAAAATGTCCTCCGGCAGCCAAACCGGCGTGGCCGTGGCCGTCGGCGCCAAGCCCAAGCTGGAGATTTCCGGGCTTTCCGAGATTTCCATCGCCGCCGGTATGGCATTCGGCGCAGGCAACGGCGTGGCCGTGTTTGGCGGCGCGAAGCTGTGTTATGCCTTCGGCGCGGCGGAGGATCAAAGGGAACTGTGCATCGCCAGTTCGTTCGCGAGTGATCGGTTCGGCTTGCAGGTGACCGGCAAATCCGGTTCCTACCAGCTTCCCCAGATTACGCTGCTTCCCTTCCAGGGCCTGAGCCAGTACGTTCCCAGCGGCGGCGACATCGTAAAGCTGCTGGACTTCGTGGCCAGTGAATCGTTGAAAGCGTACGAGAAATACAAGCAAGGCCCCGGCCCCGATCCCAACCTGGTCAAGTTTGTGGATGCGGTCTTGGAGTTCGCCAGCTACTTCGGAGTCGCGGATCCTTCCAGCCTGATGGCGGTTTTCAAGGCCATCCAGTCCGGTCCGGTGAAATGGCTGACCGGCTGGTTCGACCCCGGCCGGACTCCGCAAACGCTGACGGCGCTCAATACCCTGCTGTCGAAGACATTCGGGCTGAAAGGTTTCAGCATCGTCGATGAAGGGATTTTGCAGTTCGCGCCCGACATAGGCAGCGATGTCGGCTCGCTCAAGATCAAGCTGGGGAACCGGACACGGGATTCCAAGACCGTCTTCGGCGCATGGATCGAACCGGCCCTGAAGAAGCTTTTCCTGGAGATTGGTTTGGAAGCCGGCGTCGGCGTGGAAACGCCCATCGACGTATCGGCCCCCACCTTCCGCTTCATGACCAATGCCAGCCTGGCGGCGGACGTGGAGAGCTTCACCAAGGAATACGCCGGGGTCGCGATCCCGATGAAGCCGGAGCTGCACTTGAACGCGGACGTCAGCACCAGTCCCAGCGTGGACTTCGGCGTCGTCTATTATCCGGTCAAGACGAGCTCCGGCAACGATACGTTAGCCATCATGCTTTTGCCAGATGCGGCTCTCGCGTATGGCAAACCGCCGAAGCCGATTGAACGCCAGGACGCCGCCAAGTGGCTTCTCGATCTGGCCGTTCAGTTCCTGGTGCCTTTAGTGTCCGATATGGCGCTGCGGACCAGCCAGGTTGCGGCCTGGATGAACAATCCCATCGCCGCGTCACAGGTCACACCGGGCGGCGTGCTGGCCGACTGGGGGCTGCTCACTGCGACTGGAAAAGCGCCGGACATTCAGTATGTGCTGGCCGATTTGAAGACCGCCTTCGCCGGCCTGACCCCGAAGCAGGTGGTTGAAAAGCTGATCTACACCGCGCTATCCGGGTTCCCGGGCGAGTTCCCCATCCTCAAATCCAAGAACGTCGATCTGTTCATCGCCAGCAAGACATCGGACCCGATCAAGGATTTTGGCCTTGGAGTTCGCGTCACCGACCTGATAGTCGCGGGCGCCGGCGGAAGCCCGAACGGCAAGCCGCCAAGGATTTCGCCTCAACTGCTGCTGCAAGTCGGCAAATGGACCACCGGAGACACCAACGCCGACTCCTGGTTCAGCCGGGCGGGCGGCGGCAAAGACGTCAAGCCGGGTCTGATCCTCTATCTGGTGGCCTTCAACCAATCCACCCAGGCGCCGTCCTTCAACGCCAATCTGGAAATGATCAGCATCGGCGTCGATTTCAAAGGGGTCAACCAAAAGCCGCTGGCGGATGTCAAAGGGTTCAAGCTGGGCGGCGTCGAGCCCCGCATCTATTTCGGGATCGACATGAAATCGCCCGCCGATTTCCAACTGGGCGCCGGTATTCGGGTTGACGACATGGGCATTCCGCTGGGTCCGGGATTCGCCGGCCAAACCGGCGGAAGCAACCCGGTGGCGCAGAGCTTGCTCACGTCGCGCAATGACGACCAAAGCCAAGCGCCCGGCAAAGACACGCAAGAAGCCATCAACCCCGGCTTCTCGGCCACCGCCGGCTACGTCAAGGAATTCAATTTGCAGTTCTATCAGAATGACGGCACTGGCGAGAAGACGGACAAAGTCTGGATTCCGGTGCAACGGGCATTTGGTCCGTTGCAGTGCCGCAAGATCGGCGCCGGATGGCAGGGAAAACCCGATTTCATTTTCTCCGCCCTCTTCGATGGCAAGGTGTCCCTGGCCGCCCTGGCCATCGACATGGTCGGGCTTTCGGTGGGCATTCCCGTCACCGATATCAAGAATTTCAATTCCTATAAACTCGAGCTGGCCGGTCTGAACGTCACCTTCGCCGGCGGCCCCGTGCTGCTCAGCGGCGGGCTGATCAAGACCGAGCCCCCGCTGGCATACACCGGACAAGTCATCATCAAGGCCGCGAACTTCATGATCGGGGGGCTAGGCTCCTATGCCCAGCTTGTTGGCAATCCGTCGTTGTTCGCGTTCGCCTTCATCGCCTTGCCTATCGGCGGCCCTCCCTACTTCTTCATCAAAGGCTTCGCTGGAGGGTTCGGCTTCAACCGCGGACTGCGGCTGCCCGGCCCGGACGCCGTACACGAGTTTCCGCTGGTTGCGGGGCTGGCCAAACCCGAAGTCTTCGGCAACGGGTCGCCCAAGGCCGGCCTCGAGGCGTTGGCCAGGGATATCTACCCGGACTTGGGCAACTATTGGCTGGCGGCGGGATTGAAGTTTGCGACCTTCGAGTTGTTGGAGACCACCGCGATCCTGTTCATCCAGTTTGGCAAGGACTTCCAACTCTCGTTGCTGGGGCTTTCGATATTTCGACTCCCGAAAAATCTGGGAATCAAAACATATGTCCAGGCGGAGTTGGCGATCGTCGTCGCGTTGAAGTTCTCCGAAGGCTCCATCGTTGCCGCGGCCCTGCTCACGCCTAATTCTTATCTCATCGACGAGAAGTGCCGGCTCACCGGCGGATTCTCCTTCAACCTGTGGTTCGGAGGTAGGTATAAGGGAGATTTCGTGCTCACCATCGGCGGCTACCACCCCGTCTTTGACAAGCCCGAACACTTCCCAACCGTGCCGCGGGTAGGCTTCCGGTGGCCGGTCTCCAGCCAGGTGACGATCCAGGGCGGTGCTTATTTTGCCTTGACGCCCTCCTGCGTCATGGCGGGCGGGGCACTGGCGCTTACTTACCAATCCGGCAAGCTCAATGCCTGGTTCACGGCCTACGCCAACTTCTTGATTGCCTGGAAACCGTTCTACTACGACATTTCCATCGGCGTCAGTATCGGCGCTTCTTACGAGATCGCCTTCATAGTTACCAAGACCGTCTCCGTGGAGCTGAGCGCCTCCGTCGAGGTTTGGGGACCTCGGATGCGCGGCAAAGCCCGCGTGAAGTGGTGGGTGATTTCCTTCACCGTGACGTTCGGTGACGGAGACGAGCGACGGCCTAGCGGCAAGGTCGTCGATTGGCAGCAATTCTCCGAGTATTTCCTGCCCCCGCCGGACAAGAGCGCGGATGCCCGGCGCGCGCTCTGGACCTGGGCTGAGACCTCGGCGGCGATGGCGGCGGACCCGCCCACGCCCCAGAATATCGTGGCCCTCTCGGCCGCCGAGGGGATGATCCGGATTGGTACGGACGATCCGGACTCGGCACAGGTTAAGAAAGGCGCGCCCTGGATCGTGCGTGCGGCGGCTTTCAAGCTGGTGACCAAGACGGCCATTCCGGCCACGCAGATCGTCCTCGTCAATAGCGGCTCGCAACATGTCTTCAAGAGAGGCGGGCCGGTGGGCGCGCGCCCGCTGGGCAGCGTGAGTCTCGAATCGACCCATACTATCGCGGTGCGGTACTTGAGCGGTTCCGGTTCCAGCTATCTGGATCTTAGTCGAGACTGGGACTGGACGGCGGATGAGAGCGGCGTTCCATCGGCGCTGTGGGACACCCGGAACGACGGCTACGAAACTCCCAGCGCCCAACTGCTGGAGCGGCGCCTGGTGGGCATCGCCGGCGGCAGTCCCAAACAGAAGGATATCTGCGGGCCGCCTCAGATCGATCTGAAGACGCTCGCTTATCTGTCATTGCCACCCAGGCCGTTGCCGTGGCCGCGCGGATCCAATGGCGCGAGCGATGCAGCCATGGCTGCCGAGGACTCCTTCAAGGCGATTGAAGACACGGTCATGAGTCCGGCTGTGATCGAACTCCGTCAACAGATCGTGGATGCCGCGATCGACTTCGGAATCAACGCCGCGGATGGCCGCCTGGATCTGCTGGCGGCGGCCGTCTCTTCGATCCTCGACGCGGAACCGATGCTCGGCCCTCTGGGCGGCCTCGGTCCGGGCGCTCAGGCGGTGGCTGGTGCCCCCGTCCGCTTGCAGCCCGCCGCCGAACGCGCTTCTGCCGCACAGCCTTCTGTCTCCGGATTACCCCGTCTGGTGGCCGTGATCCGGCAATACAGCCACCCCGACGCGCGGGCGGTTGGCGAGCCAACCGGCTTCAGCGTCAGGCCGGCATCGTCGGTCACCGGAAAAGTTCACACAATCGGATCGTTGACGCATAGCCAGGATGTCGCGTGCCTTGCCGCCGTGGCGCCATCGGCCTTCAAGGATGCAGGAGAGCGTATCCCCGGCATGACTCTGCACGTTGGCGCGACGCTCTTGTGGGACTTGCCGCATGGCAGCAGCTCTGGTGGACTCCATTTCGACGGGACGATGCCGGTCCGCGTCGCCGCCTTCGACCGCAACCACGCCTGGGTTTGCTGCCGGGAAGTGGCCGGTTCCGGGCCGGAAGATTTCGCGGTTCCGGCTGGGGCGGCTCGTTTGGCGCTGACGGGCTTACCGCCCCAGGAACGGAACGCACCGTCGTCCCCGGTGCTGGGCTGGCACCGCTACTCGTCGCTGATCCAGGTCAACCCGCACGCCAGTTTGGGCGAGGGCGTCATCGTATGGACGCGCGCGCCGCGCCGCATCCGTTACGGCGTCCGCTCGCTGGATCACGGATTAAGCCCCGCTTGTGAGGCAGTCGATGCCAATCGGTTGCAAAACGAAGACGGATCGACGCAGCTCACCTGGATCGAGACGGCCGTCCCCTCGTCAGTGCGCACGGTCACCGTGCTGCTGCGGCGCGCGGACAAGCAGCCGGTAGAACCCTCCGCGGCCGTCCGGGCGCTCGAGGTTTCGGTGCCTCTGGATGCACCCGATGGCGAGGGCGGACGCCACATACTCCAGCCGCAAGAGGTAATTGCGCAAGGGGCTGAAGTCAATCTGCTGTACTCCATTCCTCCAGCCGAGACCAAATCGGCGCGGGAGATTGTCTCCGTACTCGTCCGCACGGAGCTAGGCTGGGTTCAGCAAGGACTGGTGGGGACCGAGGACGAGCCCTCGTCCGCAAAGGAGCGGTGGGGTGGTATTTTTGTCGAGCCCCGGGCGGTCTGCTCCGCCTCCGATCTCAAGACGGCGGTGCGGTTCACGGGGGCAATTTGAAGAGTGATGGTAAAGGACAACGTGAAATGACACCAACGCCAGCCGCGCCAGCACCGAAGCAGATGGCATCCGCGCGATGTCAACCCCCGCCGCCGGATCTGCCGCCCGGCATTGTCCGCTTTTACGACAACTTCTTGCCTCCGCTGGCATCGGGTTCCTATCGGATTACGGCCTCGCAGAAGATCGTCGATCCAACCGGGAAGCACCAGGGCCTGCCCAAGGAACCGTTCACCCAATATCAGCAATTCGATGTGCTGGGACCGCGCTTCCGCTTGGACCCGTCGGACGTTTTTTCCGTCTTTCCGCCCGGCAGCGCCACGGGGGAGTTTGGCGATTTCCTGCCGCAGATTGTGCTGACCAGAAGGACGCTGCCCTGGGAGCGGCTGCTGGGCCAGCAAAGCCCCAGCGGCACGCCCTGGCTGGCGTTGCTCCTGCTCGATGAGGATGAGATCCTGGATGGAGGCAATCCCGAAGCGAACCCGACGCTGGGACAGACAGTTGAAGTCCGCCAGGCCGTCAACTTGCCCCTGAGCGGAAAAATCCTGACCGCCCAGATCACGCTCAGCCAGTTTGAAGATCCAGCCCTGAAGTGCCGGGTTATCGATGTGCCGCCTTCTGTCTTTACCGGCATCGCGCCCAAGGCCGATGAACTGCCGTTTCTGGCTCACTGCCGGCAGGTCAATACCGAAGACAAGGAAATTCTGGGGACCGAGCACGAAGGCTGGTTTTCCGTGGTGGTTGGGAACCGCTTCCCCATCGCCAACGGACGGAACATCGCGCATCTGGTCTCTTTGGAAAGTTTCCAGGACTACCTGCCCGGCGGCTCTCAATCTCCCGCAGGCCACGACAAGGTGCGCCTGATTTCTTTGGCCAGTTGGATCTTCATCGCGCAGCGGGAGCGCGGCAATTTCGCCTCTCTGATGAAAGATCTGAACAGCGGGTTGCTGCGCATGCCCATTTCCGAAGAAGCCGCTCCATCGCCGGCCCGGGAACTGGTTCTGTCGGCCCTGCAGGATGGATACACGCTCGTCAAATACGGCATGCGCCAGGGAGAGAAGACCATGGCCTGGTATCGCGGACCGCTGCTGCCCGCGCCCACCCAACACGTGGTCAGGCCCGCGCCATTCGTGACCGCGGATTCGGCCATGATCTACGATCGAAAGACCGGTCTGTTCGACTTGTCCTACGCCACCGCCTGGCAGATCGGACGCTTGGTGGCTCTGGCCGACCAGTATTTCGCGCTGGAAATGCTGAAGTTCCGGCGTCAGGGGCGGACCACCCTGGATCTGGTCCTGGAGCGGCAAATCCTCTTCCAACAGTACGGCAAAGTTCTCGACCTCCCGCAAAACCTGACGGGCATACTGGAGCCGCATCTGGTTCTCGATGTACTGCTGGAATTCCTGGGCACCACATTCGCCGCCCTCAACGATCAAGCGGGCCAGCCGCTGCTGGGTCCCAGCCGCGATCCGAGCGGCCTGGTGTCTCAACTCGCCGATCTGCCCGGCGTGCTCTCCAAGCAAGAGATGGCCGCGATTCTGGCGGAAGGCGGCGACCCCATCGAGGCCGTTCGCCGGAAGGTCTTCGAAGGATGAGGAGAGCTCTTGCATGCCACTGAGAAAATCGGACGAGCAGTATCTCGAAGAACTCAAAGCCCTCTCCGCTGAGCCGGCGGCCGCGGCGCTGCAGGTGATGAAGCTGCCGGCGCCGCCCGCCATCTCCGAGTGGCTAGCCGATCTGCGATTGCTGGTGGGCGTGCCGTTCACCAATCTGGCGGCCGATGAGCGCCTGCTCCCGCGCGAGTCCATCCGCTTTTTCTACGTCGATGAAAATTGGCTGGATGCCTTGCAGGATGGGGCTTTGAGCATTGGCACGCAGTCCAGCCGGGATACTCGATTGCAAGCCAACTTGCACGCGGCCATCGGCCGCACGACGGAGATTGCGGTGCAGCAGGTCCGGCGGCGGCGGCGCAAGAAGCCGTTGGCCGAGGTCGTTGCGCCCGGTGGCACGGCCACCGGCTTCATCCTGCGCTCGGCGCTGGTGGCTGGCTGGCCGGGGTTGGAAGTGCGGGCCTTCGCCGATACCGGGGGCCAACAGCCGATCGAGTTGCTGCGGCTGGAGCGGTTGGCGCCCGACGTGATGCTCTGCATCGTTTCCGGACAGTCCGGCATTCCCGCCCGCATCGACCTGAACGAGCCATCCGAAGGTCTTCAGTTTGGCGTGGTCCGGCGGAACTTGCCGCTTGGGCTGGCGATTGCGCCTCGCTGGCCGGGAGTCACGGAGCCTGCGCGCACCGGTAAAGTAGTCGCCAACGATCCGAATCAATGGGTCCCGCCCGTCATGCGCAAGAAAGACGGACTGGATACGCGGGTTCTGGACGTGTCGAAATTGCGAGACAACCTGAAAGCGAAGCTGGTGGAACTTGGCGCCATGCAGCAGAGCGATGCGCTGGCTCCCGGCGACGTGGCGCTGCAGATGGTCAAGAGCCCCGAGCAGCAAAGCTTCCTGGCCGGACAGACGATGCCGCTGACACGAAAGCCGGAGAGTCCTCCGGTCGAGCTGGAACCATTGGCGAAGATGGATGCGGAGACGATTTTCAGAGAGTTGTTCAGGAGTTGAATATGTCCGGGACGAATAAATCCGGTACACCGGCTTCCGCGGACCAATTCCTTTGGGCCGGGCCGCGTCTGCTGGTTCCGGTTACGGTCGAGGCTTTGGTCGTCACCACGCCGGGGCAGTCGCTGGGCTGGCAGTATAATGCCAACCAATACGCCCAGATGCGGTTCTTCGGGCCGATCGAGCCGACTCCATTTTCCAATACCACGTCGTCGCCGCCCACCGGCGTCACTCTGCACTGGGCCCTGCCCGATGCCATCACGCACGGCGTCGAAAACGCCGAGGGCGAAATCGAGTATCCGGCCGTTCCCAACCGCTGGCTGGTCACCCGCAGCCACGCGAACCCACAGACTCCCGGCTCCCAACTGATCGGCGCCTGGGTTGTGCAGTCCGACTTCTTGGGCTCGACGCTGGGCAGTTCTTTCCCCGATCCTTTCAGCACCAATTATGCGGCCACCCGGCTGGGTCATTTCGTCATTCAGGAAGAGTGGAAGGGTGAAATCGGCCCCGGCGCCGGCTTCGAACTGAAAGCCATCGGACCCGGAGACGCCACGTTCACCGCCAGTGTGGCCAGCATCAAGAACGTTTTTTCGTTCCAAGATCCTTTGGCGGGGTTCGAGAGCGGCCCGTTGACCTACCTCACGTATACGGTCGCCGGCTGGTACGCGGCGCCTCCGCAAGATCCTCTCTACGGCGCCGCGGGGCAACCCTGGACTACCAAGGCGCAGTGGCTGCAGTTGATGGAGCATATGAAATGGTCGGTGGGGAGCGAAGAAGACCTGGAAAACGTTCTGGCCGATGCCAAAGCCTGGTACCAGGTCCACGATCCCGCATATCCCTGGACCGACGACCGCCATGAGTACCCGGCTCAAACGCTGTGCCAAGGCATGCTCTACAAAGTCAAGTGGGAAGGCAAGAATGCGCCCTACCAGAGCGGTGTACCCACCGGCACATCGCCGCCGCCCAAAGTCGCCATCGGCAATACGGCCATTGATGCGCTGGCCGCCCTAGTCGAGTATCGGATCAACCCTTCCGAAGATTGCGGGGAGGGAGGCGAGTTGGCTGAACTGCTGGAAGCCTTTCAGTACAACCTGCTCTCCTCCTATGAGGCCGCGGATGCTTCCGCGGAACTTCCCCAGGCGATCTTCAATGCTTGGTTCAGTTCGGCGTCCGGCGGCATCTTATGGGAAATCGTCGAGTCTGACAAACTGGCCGCCGATCTCACGCCTGCGCACGCTGCCGCGTTGGCCAGTCTGAATTCCAAACAAAGCGAAGTGGACGCGCTGCAGCGCCAGTTGTCTTCCTTGCAATGGGAACTCTACGCCTTGTGGTGGAAGATCGGGGTCTACGTCAACGCCATCGACCCGCCGCCGGGGATCACCCTCAAGGAATTAAGAGAGCTGCTGGAGAAAGCCAAGCCGGTGGTTAACGAACTGCTTACCCAGACCATCCCGCGGGCCCAGGGCGAAGCGGCCGCTTTGGAGACACAACTGCGTGGCACCCTGCCCGAGAAACTCAAACTGGTCCAGAGCACCGCCTCGCGCTTTACGCTGGCCAACGATCCCGTGATTCTCATCAATGGCGCCCACCGCTCCTACAAGCACGGCGAAAGCCGGCGGTTCACCAGCAATGAGACCGTCTTCACGCGCTTCACCGGACAATCCATCCGCTCCATTGAGGTCGAAGCTCAAAACGGCGCCAAGACGTCCCTGGCTGCGTCCGACCTCGGATGGTCGCCGGTTTTGCCCAATCCGCAATGGATCCCCAAAGAAGTCTTCGATCTGCTCGTCGAGTCTTTTTTCCTCGACACCTTCAATGCCGGGTTTATCGCCGCTACGGCCCAGGCCCGGCTCGGCCAGCCCGTGGACGCCAACCGGGTGGCCAGGCAGCAGACGATTATCTGGAACCCCGACTTGCATACTTCGCTCGATCGCCGCTCCATCGCCGAGTTGTCCGGCCTGCGAGGAACCATCCCCTCCAAACTCTCCGTAAATCTATGGGCGCCCCCCTGGTCCCCGCTCTACATGCAATGGCAGGTAACCTGGCATCCGTCGTCCAAGCTGCCCCAGGATGCGCTCAAGAAATGGAAATTCGACGGTCTGGAATATCAATGGAATTCCAGCCAACCGGACGTGTCCGTGTCGGTGAGTTTCATGGGACGGACGCTGCTCACGCCCGAATCGGCGGACGAATTTGGTTTTCGCTTGCAGCAGTTCATCGATGAATACATGGAAGGACGGCTGGGGCGCAGCGAATTGCTGGACAAGCTCGTGCCCAAGCTTAAGGATTTGCTGGACAACGTCGTCAACTGGGACCTGCTTTCCCAGTCGATGAGCGGATTCAGCGACTACCTGCTCATGCGCAACCCCACCCAGCACATCAAGCCCGACCAGACGGTCGCCGCGTTGATCGGGCCGAGCACCAATGCAACGCCGCATCCGGTCCAGCCGATTGAAACCGTGGCCGGCTTAAGGAAAGCGGTCTCCATCGAGGATGTCGGTGAGTTAATCCAAATCCTATCTGATGGCGCGGACGCGCCTGCGCGGACAGGCGCGGCGTCCGGCGCCGCGGCTTTCTCGCCCTTCTTCCCGATCCGCGCGGGCCACTTTCAATTGCAACGCTTATGGATCGTGGACGATTTCGGCCAGGTCTTCAATCCCATCGGAGATCCGGGAGTCTATGCGCCCATCCGGGGACAGGGCCTGTGTACCGCGGAGAACCGTAAACTGCTGCAACTGCCGCCGCGCCTGGCGCAGCCGTGCCGCCTGCTCTTCGAGCAGGTTTCGGCCTCCGACGACAGCCGCTGGACGTCGCGCGATCCCACCGCCAACCCAGTTTGCGGTTGGATCTTAAATAACTACCTCGACCGCGGCGTTACCGTCTACGACGCCCAAGGGGAGATGCTGGGATCGCTCAACCTGGCCGGCAACCCCGGCCGCCTGCGCCTTCGGTGGAATCCGGCTCCCGGCAGTGATGCGCCCCTCGGTTCGCCGCCCGCCATCCCCAACGACCATTTGCGGGGCTTTGTCAACGGACTGCTCGGATTGCCGGACGCGGCCGCCGCCTTTCAAGACTTTCTGGCGGTCGTCGATTCCACCCTTTGGACTCTCAATCCCTGGGCCGGCCGCGTCGATCAAAACCTCTCCGTGCTGGTGGGCCATCCGCTGGCTATGGTTCGCGCTCAGCTCGAATACCAATTGCGGGGCCGGCCCGCGTACGATCAAAGCTGGAAAGACACCGGCAAAGACGTTACCAACGCCTTCGAGGCAGTCGATTTTCAGATCAAACGGGGCAGCCTGAAACTCCGCGAGGACGGGTTGCTGGGCTATTTCCTGGAAAGCGACTATCAAAAATTCGGCTCGGTCCACCCGCTGCAGTCGCCTCGGTCGGACTACATCGTTCAGAAAAACGTCTCGCTCGACCTGGGCGCCCGCCATCGAACTTTCGTCTCCATGCTGCTGGATCCCCGCGGGGTCGTGCATGCGGCCAACGGCATCATGCCGGTCAAGAAGACCGGGTTGGCGGCGGTCTATGTCGACGATCCGTTGACCCGCATGGAGGTGACGTTTCGAACTGGACCTCTGCTGACCGACCCCGCAACCATCCGCATGCCTGCGCCTGCCGATATCAAAGGCAAATGGTCCTGGATTCAAAGGTCCGGGGTCACGCTCTGGGAAGACCCGGCCGAGATCGTCGACACCCACCAACAGGCCCGCCTGGGGGACGCCCCCGCCGAGTTCGTGGACGGGTGGCTCAAGTTATCCGAATTGTCGGGCCATCGGGATGGCCGAAGAATGAAAGAGGCAAAGTCTGATTTGAATTTCACAAACCCGAACGGGAGCATGGAACGATGAACGAAACACCGGCATTGGAAATCGTCTCTTTCCGGGCAGTACCCTCAAGCGCGCCGCCAGGCGGAGTTGTGGAATTGTCCTGGCACACCCGCTTGGCGGAATCTTGCACCTTGGAACCCGGCAACATCGCTGTGCCGATCGTCGGACAACATGTAATCCAGGTGAAAGAGACGGTCACCTACACATTGGTCGCGCTAGGGGCGAGTTCGCAGGCGTCCGCCTCCGTCGCCATCACTGTCTCTGACCGGGAGCGACAACCGCCGCATAGCGGGATCGAGGCAGCGCCCGAAGAGACCGTCTTCGACTACGCCGTCTCTCCCGGCACCGTCTATGTCACTCGCGATCCCTCCAATCCGAGCGTCGCCAAACTGGACATTGGCGTGAGCAACAACACCGGCGGCGATGCGGTCTGCGACTCGATCTCCTTCGCAGTCCGGATCGGCGCCGCGGGGAGCGACCTGACGCAAGACGCAGCCATCTCGACCTCGGTCAGTCAGCCCGACAAGTGGTCGATCGCTCCCATCATCGGCGCTCCGGGGCAGTTCCGGGCCGCGCCCGTTTCACCCAACACGGGACTCAAAGCCAGGGAGAGTATCAGCTTTCGCTTAGATGATATCGACGTCAACCAGGAACCGGGATCGACAAGACTGCGGGTCGTCGAGCTGGTTGACAAGCCGTTGGAGTATTCGAAGACCATCAATAAAATCCGGGCCGATCTGGACATCAAATACTTCCAGCCGAATCCGCTCAGCATCGAGCCCGGCCGCTCCTCCACATTGTCGTGGAAAACCGAAGCCGCTGCCGGTTGCACGCTAAGCTGGGGGCCCGCCGGGTGCAAAGGGGTCCCCGTCACTGGAGAAACCGATGTCCATCCGCAAGAGACGACTATTTATACTTTAACGGCCCGCGGCGGGCTGGGGCCTCCCATTTCCAAGCAAACGGCCGTGGTGGTCGGAAAAGTCGATGTCAGCTTGACGGCCAAGCCGCTGACCGTGGACCCGGGCGGATCGTCGGAGCTCATCTGGAAGGTCCGTTATTCAAACCCCGGTACGTGCCGTCTAGACCCGGGTGATATCGAGATCGAGCCCGAAGGTCAAGATCTGGTGACACTGCAAGAAAGCACCACCTATTCGGTGAGCGCCCGCGGAGGAACGTCATTCGATCGCAAGCAGGTGACGATTTCCGTCGTCCCTCCGAAACCGAAGATATTGAAATTCCATGGCTCGGTCGCCGTGAAGGGATCGCAACTGCGATTAACGCTCGCCTGGATCGCGGACGGGGCCGATGAAGTCACGATCACACACCACCCCAGCCCGCTGAAACCGATCGGCGAGCTCGTCATTAGTCCCTCGAAGGGCGATACGCTACACGGCGCCTATACGCTGAAAGCCCGTACGGGGCAGGACGCGGTCACCTCCACAGTTAGCATCATGTGGGCCGCAGCCAAGAGTACGGCGGTTGGGAAGGTTCTTTTCGAATTCGTGAGGCAGGGCTGTGCAATCCTGCCGGATGGGAGCCGGCTGTTTTGTGTGAACATTGACCACCCATATAACGTCTCGGTTTTGGATCCCGAGACACTGGCGCACGTTCCGGATCCGCCGTTCAAAGTCGACAGCGCCCCGATAATGATCGCGGCGTCTCCTGACAGTAAGTGCGTTTACGTCTCGCAGCTCATTTGGGGGTTTGCGTTTATTTCCAAGCTCAGCGCGTACGACTCGCGAGATTTCCGGCCTGTCCCTGGTTCGGCTGAGAGCAAGACCCACGAGATGAAGGGTTTCGCTGTGACGCCGGACGGCGAGCAGGTCTGGGTCTCTTCGATAGGGAAATTCCCGCCCGGTGATGACAAGACAGTGCGGGTCTATGACACGTCGGACATGCGGCTGGTGCGGTCGGTTACGGTCGGTGGTAGGGAATTAATGGGGATCGCATTCACGCCGCGCGGGACGACACCTGCACGGGCCTTCGTCGCCATCTTTAGAGACAGCGCCCTTGCGGTGATCGATACGGAAACATTTGAGCAAGAAACTATTCCTTTGCTCGGTGGTCGTCCGGCAAGTGTCGCCGTGACTCCGGACGGCAAGCAACTGTATGTGGGTTCCCTAACACAAATATGGGTGTTCGATGTGGAAACATTAGAGCAATTGGGCTCGATTACTGCCGGTGGCGGCTCTGGGCTGGCGCCATCCCCCGACGGCCGGCTGATCTTCGCCACCCAAGGGTCTAGCCTGCACGTCATCGACACCGCCACGCGCACTTTGGTGGGAACCTGTGACATCGGTAAAGATAGCTCCCTGGGCTTGGCCGTCTCGCCGGATGGATTTCGGGTTTTCGTGCTTTGTACCACGCCCTACCCGGAACAAGCAGGCACGCTGTGGATGTTTCTGCCCGACGCCACGGGTGGTACGGGTTGAAACAGAGCCCCTCCTGGTAGGGGGTGGCTCAAGTTACCCGAATTGTTGGGCCATCGGAATGGCGCGAAGGATAATAAAAACAAAGTCTGATGTGAATTTCACAAATCCAAACGGGAGGATAGAACCATGAGCGACACACCGCTTGCAGCATCGACTGTTTTTTGTGCCGATCCGGAGCAGATCCCGGCCGGCGGAACCGCCATATTGTCCTGGAAGGCACCCGGCGCCGTTTCGGTCGCTTTAGACGGCCAGCCGGTCGAGGCGTCGGGTAGGCTCGCCGTGCAGCCCAGGCAAACGACGGTCTTCAGTTTGATAGCGCGAGGCCCGGACGGCGCCGCCGAGTCCTCCCAAGTCACCGTCGCCGTCAAACCGGCAGAAATCGCCGCTTTCCGGGCCATGCCGGAAAGCGCTCCGCCGGACGGAGTCGTGGAATTGTCCTGGCAGACCCGCTACGCGGAATCTTGCGCGTTGGAACCCGGCAATATCTCTGTGCCCATCGTCGGGCAATACGTCGTCCAGGTGAAGGAGACCACCACCTACACATTGGCCGCGCGCGGGGAGGGCACGCAGGCGTCCGCCTCAGTCACCGTCACGGCGGACCAGCGGCAAGCACCGGCCGATAGCCGCATCACGGCGGCGGCCGACAAAACCGTCTTCGACTACGCTGTCTCTCCGGACTCCGTCTATGTCACTCGCGATCCCTTCAATCCGAGCATCGCCAAACTGGACATTGGCGTGAGCAACAACACCGGCGGCGATGCGGCCTGCGAGTGGATCTCCTTCGTCCTCCGGATCGGCGCCACCGGGAGTGACCTGACGCAAGACGCGTCCATCTCCACCTCGGTCAGTCAGCCCGACAAGTGGTCGATCGCTCCCATCCCCGGCGCTCCGGGGCAGTTCCGGGCCGCGCCCGTTCCGCCCAACACGGGACTCAAAGCCAGGGAGAGTGTCAGCTTCCGGTTAGACGATATCGATGTCAACCAGGAACCGGGAGCGACAAAGGTGCGCATCGTCGAGCTGGTGGACGAGCCGCTGGAGTATTCGAAATTCATCAATAAAATTCGGGCGGACCTGGACATCAAATATTTTCAAGCAAGTCCACCCAGCATCGAGCCCGGCCGCTCCTCGACATTGTCGTGGAAAACCGAAGCCGCCGCCGGCTGCACGCTGAACTGGCCCGGCGGCAGCCCCAAAGAGGTCGCCGTCACCGGAGAAACCGATGTCCAACCTCCGGAGACGGCTATTTATACCTTGACGGCCCGCGGCGGGCTGGGACCGAACATTTCAAAGCAAACCGCCGTGGTGGTTAAGAAGGTCGACGTTCGTTTGGAAGCCCGGCCGCTGACCGTGGGCTTGGGCGGATCGTCGGTGCTCATCTGGAAGATCCTGTATGCGGACCCAGGCACGTGCCGCCTCGACCCGGGCAATATCGAGATTGATCCCGAAGGTCAAAAGCTGGTGGCATTGAAACAAAGCACCACCTATGCGGTGAGCGCCCGTGGCGGGACGTCTTCCGATTACAAGCAGGTGACGATCTCAGTCGTCCCCCCAGTGATTCATTCCTTCTCCGCCACCACTCCCGCTAAGCCTGGCGATCCCGTGACTCTGACTTGGAAAACCGATTACGCCGAGTCCGTCATCATCGACCAAGGGGTCGGGGGGGTCGATCCCAGTGGCAGCACGGTGGTGAGCAACGTCAACCAGACGACTTATACCTTGACCTGTTTCGGTCTCGGTGAACCGGTCACGGCCCGGGTGACGGTGCCGGGCCATAGCGTCCGTATTCTTGCGTTTTATCCCCAGTGCATCGATAACAGCTTCGCCTGCAACAATCTCTTCTTCGGCGTGAAGTACACTTGCATGTGGACATCCGAATTCGCCACCTCCGCCCGGCTGGTGCGCGTCAAGGACGGAACGGTTGTGGCGACTCGATCCGGGGAGTTTATCTATTATACCTGGGCGCCCGCCCATGCTCCTGAAGACGATTTCAGGCTCATCCTGGAGGGGCCGGGCGGGCCCGTCGAGAGAGTCAAGAAATTCGGGTGGTCGAATACGGAGTGATTTCCACGGTGGAATCGACGGCAAGGAGAACCAGCATGGACCAGGAAACTGTGTTTGCTTACGGCATCTCGCCGCAATCGGTTTATATCACTCGAGACCCAGCCAACCCGAGCGTCGCCAAACTGGACATTGGCGTGAGCAACAACACCGGCAGCGATGTGGCCTGCGCGTGGATCTCCTTAGTCGTGCGGATCGGCCGCGAGGGGAGCGACCTGACGGAAGACGCAGCCATCTCGCCATCCGTTAGTCAGCCCGCCAAGTGGTCGATCGCTCCTATCCCCGGCGCTCCAGGGCAGTTCCGGGCCGCGCCCATTCCACCCAACACGGGTCTCAAAGCCAGGGAGAGTATCGGCTTTCAACTCGCCAATATCGTTGTCAATGAGGAGCTGGGACTGACCGGCGTGCGCGCCATCGAACTGACTGACGATCGGCGCGAGCGCACGGTCGATGTCAACAAGATCCGCTCCGAGCTGAATATCGATTACTTCCGGTCCAGCCCGGCCGACATCCCGCCCGGCGGCGCTTCTACGCTGTCCTGGAAAACCCAGGCCGCCGCTTCGTGCCGGCTGAGTTGGAGCGGCCAGGCGGAGAATGTGCCGGTGACGTCGTCGAAAGAGGTCCAGCCGCCGGAAACGACTATCTATACTCTGACGGCGCATGGCGGCGTGGGACCGGATATTTCCGCACAGACCGCGGTGATCGTGACCCGCGTTCGCATCCTGGCCTTTGACGGACCGCTGGCGCCGGTCGTGGAAGGAGACAAGGCCCTGCTCTCGTGGCGGACTCAGAACGCTGTGAAGTGCCAACTCTACGCCGATGGCGTGCCGATCAATCTCAATGCCCCCCTTCAATCCGATGGCTATCCGGTGGAACCGAAGAAAAATCCTACGCTATACGAACTCCATGCCTCCGGCCAGGACGGCAGTCGTGAACGTAACCCGCTGACGGTGTATGTCTTCAAGATGAAACTATCGCTGGCCGGCTCGATCGCGATGCCTGAGAACAGCTATCCCGGCGCAATCGCCGTCAGCCCCGACTATTTCCGGCTCTTTGTGACAGGCGTATTCGGAGGGAACTTCGGGGCTCCTGGAGCATTGTCCGTAGTGGATCTTGCCACGCGCGCAGTGACGAAAAGGATCGTCGTGGGCGCCAATCCAACGGCTGTCGCACTCACGGCCAATGGCGCCCGAGCCTACGTGGCCAATGCCGGCAGTCATACCGTCTCGGTCATCGACACGGCCTCGCTTGAGGTCGTGCGGACCGTGGGAGTAGGGAGAAATCCCAGCGGCGTGGCTGTCACCCCGGACGGTTCCAAGGTCTTCACCGCCAACCTGCAGGATAACAGCGTTTCGGTGATCGACACTTCGGATTACAGTGTGACCGCCATCCCGGTAGAGAAGAATCCCAAGGGAGTGGCCGTCAGCTTGCAGGGCACGCGGGCCTATGTGACCAACGGAGGATCGGGAACGGCTTCGGTAATCGACGCGTCCCGCGATGCCGTCATTCAGTCGACGGGCGTGCAGAGTTTCCCATGGGGCGTCGCCGTATTGCAGGACGGATCCAGGGCCTACGTTAGCAATCTCGCGTCCAACAGCATTTCCGTGATCGATACGGCGGACTACCGCGTGGTGGCGGCGCCGGGGGTGGACAGCGCCCCCTGGGGTGTGGTGGTTCCACCCTACGGCCCCCGCGTTTACTACGTCATGAGCCGCGGCGCCGGCTCGGTCTCCGGACTGTATGCCTCCAGCAACCAGGTGGTGAGTACCATAAAAGTTGGAACTCTGCTCTTTGGCATCGCGGTCAGTCCGGGCGGCGACATGCTTTATGTGTCCCAGGGACAAGGCGTCAATAACAACTTCATCTTCATCATCGAGACGGGACGCGATCAGCCCCGTAGATCCCGGCGATTGCCGCTGGATCCGGCAGGGCCGTAGATTAGCCGGCGCGGGCGGGGCGTGAACCGGAAGTGCCGAGCGTTCGTTATGGAAAGGTTTGGGTCGCTAGTCTCCAAACACGGGAGACCGCCTTTCTTAGAATCGACGACTTGCGAGCGAGAGGTGGTTGGAAATCCTGGTTTTTTGGGGGGCCAGTCTTTGGCTTCAATAATTTGGAAGACGATTGTCGTGTCGATGTACGAATTTTGTACCGACGGCTCGGCTCCGTGCGCACGTGAGGCTGTGGAACTCATTGAATCGCCGAGACGCAGCGCGTGGGGCATGGATTCGAAGGTTGAAATCCATGCCGGGAGAACTTGCTGGCTGAGAATCACACGACCACATTTGGTCATAATGACGCTCCGCGCGCGTGATCCACCTGCGCCGACTCTTCGCTCGCGTATCTCCGGCAAACGCAGGACGTGCGGCGTCAAGCGGCGAAAGCCGCAGGCAGGAGGAACGAAAGAAGATGAGCGAGCCTATGTGCCACCAGGCGCGTCCCGCAAGCCTGAGGACGTCCCACACGATGACGAGCCACGCCGCCGCATGGGCGTTTGGCGGGTAGCCGCCTTGGAATTCCCGTAAAAAGCTGATGACAGCGCGGACATCAACTCCGTCCACTTCCCCATCGTTCTCGTTTCCGGTCGGGTATCACGACTTGCACCCTAACGTCAGCATCAATTTTCAACTGAACCGCTTCTATGGCTGGGCCGGCGACGACAGCATGCTGACCGAGAAGCGCGACGCGGTGGCCGGCGTGAACGACTATCCGGCGTTCACGAAAATTATTCTCGATTTGGGAGAAAAGGCGCTCGCCCGGAACGAGGTGCTCAAAGGAGCTTACTATCTGCGTCTCGCCGAGTTCTTCTTGCTCTTTAGCGACCCGCGCAAGCTGCCCACATGCCAGCGCTTTGTCGATCTGCTTATTGACCATCTCCAAATTGCGCCGTCTGCGTATAGCAGAATTCCATTTGAGGCCGGCTGGCTGCCCGCTTATCGCCTAACGCCGGAGAAACCGAAGGGGACATTGGCCGTTTTCGGAGGGTTCGACAGCTACATTGAGGAATGGTTGCCCGCAGCGCTGGTCTTTCGCGACGCCGGGTACGACACGATCCTGTTCGAGGGCCCCGGCCAGGGGGCGGCGCTCGAATTGGCGCACCTGACCATGAGTCCCGAGTGGGAGAAGCCGGTCAAAGCGGTGCTGGACTTCTTCCGCCTCGACGCGGTCACGTTGATGGGCTTCTCCCTCGGCGGCGGGTTGGTCGTTCGCGCCGCCGCCTTTGAGCCGCGCGTGCGCCGGGTCATTGCCTACGACGTTTGCCCGAATATGCTCGACTGCATGCTGCGCTCCGTACCTTCGCCAGGGCGCGAAAAGCTCCTCGAATGCTTCGGCTCCGGCAACGAGGGCGCTGTCAATACATTGGTCGCCGATGCCATTGCCAAGAGCCTCCTCCTGGAATGGGCAATTCAACAGGGTTTGCACAACACCGGCCTTAAGACGCCCTATGAGATGCTCAAGCATTATCAAAAATACGAGACTGCTGGCATCTCGCCCCGGTTGACGCAGGACGTGCTCCTGCTGGCGGGCGCTGAGGATCGCTACATTCCGGTGCAGCAACTGCCCGGCCAGATTGCGGCCTGACGCATGTACGCTCACTGACCGCGCGCCTGTTCACGCGCGCGGAGCAGGCGCAGAACCACTGCCAAGTGGGCAACATGGGCCTTGCGTTCCGCACCATGATCGACTGGATGACCGGTCTTGGGCCCATCGAGATCCTTACCGCCGATTGATGTTTGACATTGGGAGGAGAACACCCCATGCTGAAACGCCTTCATAATACAGACGCCCCTTGACGATGACCGGTCTTCGGATGCTGCCCGCGCTGGCGATCACGGCTGCCGCCTGGTCATGGACCCGCACCCCACTGGCTCAAACTAGTCACTTCGAAAGGGTAACAACATGTTTCCATTCTTTGTGCTGCTGGTTTCTTTACCATTGAAGCAGCGCCGCTTTGGGGTTAAGCTCGCTTTTCGCTGGCCGGTCGAGCGAGTTGATCCGGATCGTAAAAATGCACCCAATCGTTATAGAACGTCATCTTGCAGTGCCGATGCGTGACGGCGTGCTTCTGTTTGCCAACCTGTTCAGGCCGGCGGCTGATGGGTCGTATCCCGTCATTATGTCCGTCACGCCATACGGCAAGGCCAAGCTTTCAGATCGCCTCGCGACGTTTTTCATGCGGCTTTCCGGTGTCAAGTTCGGCAAGCTCAATTGCTCACAGCCGACGGGTTTCGAATCGCCTGATCCCTTTGCCCGCCACAGCATTGGCGTTTACCGCCCTATACCAGTGCGTTAACATAGTGATTCTGGCCCAATCGGAACTTCCGGATTCACCCGGCAAGCTCGACCACACCGCCAGTACTGGAGAAACCAAATGGCTCACACCAAGAAAAAAGAAAAAGAAGGCGCAATCTCGCGCGACCGGCTCGCCGAACTGTTGAACGAGGACCTCGCCCGCGAATATCAGGCCATCATCGCCTACGTGATTTATTCGCAGGTGCTCAAGGGCCCGGAATACATGAGCATCGCGGCGCAGCTCGAAATACACGCCAGGCAGGAGCTCGATCATGCGCTGATCATCGCGCGCCAAATCGATTACCTCGGCAAAATGCCGGTCTCCACGCCCAAACCCGTGAAGACCTCCGACGACCCCAAGGAAATGCTGCGCGCCGATTTGAGTAATGAGACGGAAACGATTCGCAACTACCGGAAGCGCGTGCGGCAATGCGAAGAACTGGGAGAGTACGCCATGGCCGAGCAAATTCGGCAAATCCTGGTGGCTGAGCAGGACCATCAGATCGATCTCGCCACCGCTCTGGGCGAAAACGTCCCCCCCGCGTGAGTGCCGGGTCTACTTCCCGCTGTCCAAGTGCCAGCTCGGATTCACCCATGCGCCGTTGCGATAGACGAACACTTCCGTCGCCCGGCCCGAGTTGGTGAATGGCTTGCCGCCCTGCTCGATTTCGTAGAAGTACGTCGAATAGACGATCGCGGCGGAACCATACGCCTGTATCTCCGTCTTCGGAAATTCGAGCCGGATCAGCTTGCCGCCGCCCGCGGCAAAACGCGCCGAACTCTCGAGGACGGTATGGCGATTGCCCCATTCGCCGCCAGCCTCGACGGTTAGCAGTTCCTCCGGCAGCAGTTTTTCAAGCGCGGCGCGGTCGCCCGCGAAATACACCCGCCACGCTCCTTCGCGCGCCTCCAACAGGCCCTTCTTCTCTTGCTCGGACAACTCGCGCAATCTCTGAGACTGTTCGGCGGCCGATTCGGGGTGCACATCCGTATCGGACCCCGTCTGAATCCACGCGCCGTTTTCCTTGGTGTAAAAATCGGTGATGCGGAGCGTCCGCTCGAACGGCCCATCGGGCGTCTTGTATTCCACTCCGGCCACGAACGCGACGAAAGCGGCGTCGCCCTTGAAAATCATGTCGAACTCGCGCATCTTATAACCCGTCATTCCGAACGGACTGTGGGGATCGAAGATGGGTGCGTTGGTGTTCATGTACTCGTCGAGACCCCGGATCATATTGCGGGACCCTTGCAAATAGCCGAGCCAATTAGCGGCGTGCGTGGCGCGCAGCTCACCGATGTCCTTGTGGATGAACGCCTGAAAGATGCGGTCGATGTGGGTCCGGATAGCCGCGCGGTCGGCGGCTCGGTCGTCGTCCGCCGCGCCAGCCAGTAACGCTGCGGCAATCAGGAAGCTCGCGAAACGAATCTTCATATTTACTCCTCTCGAATCAATTCGGCCGGATTGGCCGCGGCGGCGCGTCCCGCGGGACGCCAGCCGCCAACCAGCGCGGCAGCCGGAAGAAACAGCAGCGCTAAACCGTAACTGAGCGGATCGAAGGGTCCCACGCCGTAGAGCAAAGTCCCCAGCCAGCGCGCCGCAATCAGCGCCGCGACCGCCCCTAACAGCACGCCGGCGGTTGCCAGCGCGCCCACTTCCCGCAGCACCATTTTGAGTACATCCCGCGCGTGCGCTCCCAAGGCCATGCGGATGCCCATTTCAGGCCTGCGCCGCGAAACCTGGTAGTTAAACACGCCATAGACGCCGGTGGCGGCCAGCAGCAGGGCAAGCGCGCCGAAGATGGCGGCCAGCACGGCCGTGAATCTTACTGGGGAAATTTCGCGTGACACATATTCGGTCATGGGGCGGACCTTAGCCATGGCGGCGGTCTTGCTGCGCTTGTGCAGCATCCCGCGGATCGCGGGCACGAGCGGCAACGGATCGACGCGCGCGCGCAGCACGAATGTCAAAGGGCCCCGCACGCTCTGCTCAAATGGCATGTAGATCTGCCCGCGAACTTGCTTGGTCAGCGAATGGTTGTGCAGGTGTTCCACCACCCCCACCACCACGCTCAGTCTGGGTTCGAATCCATTTTCGCCCGCGTGCTCGGCGACGATCTTTTTTCCGATGGCGGATTGGCCAGGCCAAGTGGTGCGCGCCAGCAACTCGTCGACAGTCGCCACCTGCCGCCCGCCGGCGCGGTCTTGCCGGTCGAAATAGCGGCCTTCCCGGAGACGCGCGCCCATCGCGGCGAAATAACCGGGGGTCACGCAGCGCAGATCGGCGACCAGCGTGCTCGCCTGGTTGGCATCCATTCCTTCCGGCTGGTAAGGACCGTACCAGTTGGGCAGATCGGTGTCCAGCGGCAGATGCGAGGTTGCGCCCACGCGTTCCACGCCGGGCAAGGCGGCGAGCTGCGCTTCCCAATCGGCTACCTCGCCGGCCGCTATCCCATTGGAGATCTGAAACGCGAGCAGGTGGCGCGGTTCGAAACCCGGGCGCACCCGCTCGATCCGGGAGAGCGTGCGCGCGGTGAGTGCGGCGCCCGTCACCAGCACGAAGCCCAGCGCGATCTCGCCCACGATGAGCGCCGCGCCGGCGCGCCGGTGCAGACGCCCGATCCAGCCGCGTCCGCCGGTGCGCAGAGTTGCCACGAAATCCAACCGCAGGCTGTCGATGGCCGGCACGAATGCGAAGAGCAAAGCGGCCGCCAGTGAGCACGCGGCGGCGAACGCCAGCGCCGGCCAGCTCAAGCCCGCGTCCGCCATGCGGGCCAGGCGCTCGGGGCGGATCGCCAGCAATCCGCGAAAGCATGCCCAGCCCAAGGCGACGCCCGCCGCTCCGCCCAGCAGACAGAGCACACCGCCTTCGGCAAGCAACTGGCGCACGATGCGGCCGCGCGATGCACCCAGGCTGAGGCGCACGGCCATCTCTTTGCGGCGGTCGCCGGCGCGCGCCAACAACAAGCCGGCCACGTTCACGCAGCAAATCGACAGAACGAAGGCCGCGCCCGCAAATAGCGCCTGCAATGCGGGCTGCAGGTCGCGCACGGCGTCCGCCTGCATGCCTGCCACCGTGAAATGGAGGTTTTCCGCGGCGTATTCGGCGTACGCGCCGCCGATTTCCCGCGCTACGCGGTCCAAATCTCGCTGCGCTTCCGCCATCGAAACGCCGGGCTTCAGGCGGGCCACCACGCGGATGTAATACTGCTGGCGTCCTTCATACACGCGGTTGTCGAATGTATCGAAAACCTGCACGTCCGCCGGCACGTTCGAATCGGCCGCGAAGTAGAGCTGGAAATCCGGGGGCAGGATGCCTACCAGCGTATTCTCCCAATCCATGGGCAGTTCCTTGCCGATCAGCTTGTCGTCCCCGGCGAATCGGCGCCGGAAGAAACCGTCCGTGAGCATGATGGCGGGTCCGCCGTTATCCTGTTTCGCGAACGTTCGCCCCTCGGCCGCACGCACGCCCAGCAACTCGAAGAAATTGGTGGTCACGCGCGCGCACTTCACCTGTTCGGGCTGGTCGCCGGTGAACGTGCGCGCGATCGTCCAAATTCCCGCGACGCCCGCCAGCGAGCGGTTGCGCCGCTCGATTTCGCCCAGGATTGCGCCGGATACCGGCGCGCGCGCGTGCCCGGCCGTCCGGAAACTGCTCCAGATCAGCGCGACTTTTTCGGGGTGCTGGTACGGCAGCGGGCGCAGCAGGACCCCGTAGAACACGCTGAAGACGGCCGTGTTGACGCCGATTCCGAGGGCCAGCGTGGTGAGCGCGATCGCGGTGAACGACGGCCGCCGCCGCAGCCCGCGCAAGGCGTAGCGCGTGTCCTGCAGGAACGCGGCGAGGGACGCGCCCACCAGGCCATCGCGGACTTTTTCCTTGACCTGATCCAGACCCTCGAATTCGAGGCGTGCGGTGCGGCGCGCCTCGGCTGCCGACATGCCCCGCGCGGCGAACCGCTCGGCGATCGTGTCGAAGCTCGATCGCAACTCTTCATCGAGATCCTCTTCCAGGCGGCCGCGTCGGAAGAGACACTCAAACAGTTGCGTAAGGCGGCGGAACATGCGGCGCTCTCCTATCCTTCCGATTCCAGCATCCAGTTCATGGCCGAGGTCATCCGGTACCACTTGCGCTTCTCTTCGGCAAGCTGTGCGCGGCCGGCGCGAGTCAGCTTGTAGTAGCGCGCGCGGCGGTTATTTTCCGAAGGCGCCCATTCGCCCTCCAGCCAGCCTTTCTGTTCCAATCGCCGCAGCGCGGGAAACAACGATCCGGGCTTGACCACGAACGCTCCGCGGGTAACTTGCTGGATGCGGTCGGCGATGCCGACGCCGTGCATGGGGGCGAGTTCCACGGCCCGGAGCACCAGGAGATCGAGCGTGCCCTGTAGAAGGTCCATAGCTGATTTTGAGATTCTACCATATATGTCAACTTGTTTCTATAGACGGTCTTTATGGAAATCCCGTCGTGGATACTACGTCCCCGACCTCACACGCCCAGCCTTCCTGGCCTTGGTTACGTCCCTCGACGATGCGAACTTTTCAAGACCCCGGAATCTGTAAATGCCGTTTTGCGAGCGTTGCTGACCACCATGCCCGTAGCCGCGCGCCCCTCAGCCAAACGGACCGCGGACCGCGGCTTGGAGCAATAGCGGCGCTGCCCCACGGAGTCGCTGACAGGCCCGGAGGCGGTACTCACGGGCGGCTTTCAGATCCTAGGAAAACCTGCGCGCCGCCACCTGCTCCACCGTCGCTGCCGACTCGAAGCCCTTCCCGGCCGGCGCGGGTTAACTTCGATCCGGGCTCGAACGCGAACGCCCTACGGGTGACCGGCCGGATGCGATCCGAAATCCCGGCACCCTGCATAGAAGCAGCAGATCCAATGTGCCCCATAGAAGATCCATAGCGCGATTGTGAAAGCTTGTTATATCCGCCAAATTCCTCTATAACGTGTCTTTAGCCGCCGCCGCTCGCCGCCGATAGACGGTCCAACCGGGCAGTTCGAGGATGGCCGTGCGCTCATAGCCTTCCAGCATATTTCGAAGGGCGCAAGACTTGGGCTGCTCTCCCGGTGGAATCGCGACCACTGTGAATCCGGGCGGAAGGCCGGCTTCGAATTGACGGGAAGTCGGAGGGTATCCGGCAATCTCGCGATCGTAAATCGAATAATCCACATGATATGCTTTTCCGGCCGACAGCAGGGCGGCCATCGGGCTGCATGGGAAGTACGCATGTCCGGGGTGCCTCAGCTCATAGCGGAATGCCGTTTCCGGCGGATTCCGCCGAACGTCGCGCAGACGCGCCGGCAGGCTCAACAACGTTCCCGGAGCGATGCCGACAACTATTCCCAGGGCCGCGCACATCCACGCGACGCCACGCAAGGACGGGTGTTCGGGATCGGTTAAGCACTGCTCGATTTCGAGGCCCGCCGCCACGAACAGGAGATACAGTACTAACCCTGCGTGGTTCACGTCCGCGCCGACAGTCACGATCGCCTTGACCGTCACTGGAATCAGTGCGGCCGCGGCGATCCCAAACGCAACCCAGCGGTTCGCCCGAAAGAAGTCCCGCATTGTGGGCCTGCGTTCCGCGGCGGTCCACTGCAGTCCCGCCAAGACGAGTATCGGAAACAGCGCCGGAAGCGCATCCTGTTTTCCTTCCCGGAAAGACTTCACTAGAAGCTCGATATATCCGTCCTTCAGCGGCCGGTATGCCGCCAGCGTGATGGTATTAAATAGGAAGGCATGCGCGGGTACAAATGCCAAGATAGCCGCGCACAGCGCTGCCCCGCCAACCAATACAGCCGCTCCAAAATGCGCCAGCAGTCTGGCCCCGGCGCTCACTCCGATAAACAGCGCGATCGCCAGTACGATCGGCGCCAGCGTCTGTTTACTTCCCGCCGCCAGGACGCAAGCCAAGCCCGCCAGCCACGCCTGCGCCGCCGTGATGGGCTTCCGTGAATTGCAAAATACTCCGCAAGCGAGCGTTGCGAAGGCCGCTGCGGCTGCATCGGTGTGAATCATGGACGCGATATGGAAAGTGCCAGGCGTCTGCATGATCAGGAATCCGCAGAAAAGAAACGCGGCAGCGGCGCTAAATAGACGATCGCGCGCACCCCGGCTGGCCCGCCACAATACCCAACCCAGCGGCACAAACATCAGCAGCAGGGAAACGAGCGATCCGGCGAGCAGCAAGTACGTAGGGTTGCGAAGTCCGGCCACGGCCAGGTAAATGCACTGACTCACTGGAGTGTGCAGCGTTCCGATTACCGGGCCGGTCGCGTCCTTGTCCGGATAAAGGCTGAACCCGTGCAACAGAGCCACGGAACGGCCCAGCCTGATCTCGTTCCAGACAAAAGAAGGGGAATTGAGTATCCCCCCGCCAGCCTCCGCCGCCAGTAAGCAGAAGAGGAGGGCCATGGCGGCTCCCGCCCCTCGCCGCGCTGGATTCACGTGTTTCCTGCCGAAGATCGCCGCCGTTGGAGTTCGCTTCGAATACGGACCAGTTGCCCGAGATACTCGAACCAGTCGCGCAGCCTCACATGGCTCCGTCCGCTACGCCGCCTTTCCATGTCGTACCCGTACTCTACGACATTTCCCACGCGCCCTCGCGCCAGGATTTCGATCAGTGTCTTGAATCCGGCGGGCCGCAGCTCGATATTCTCGATCGCCTGCCTGCGAATCATGTAACATCCGCTGAGCGGGTCGGTGACCCGGCGGAATACTCTGGGGACGAGCAACACCCCAGCGTATCTCGCGCATGCCGATAGGAATTGGCGGTGCAAAGAAAATCGCCCCACCGAACCCTCCGCTGCGTACCGTGTGGCGACCACCAAGTCCGCGTTTCCGATCCTCCGGAACATTTCCGGAACGGTCGAAGGGGGATGTTGAAAGTCCGCGTTGATGGTTGCCAGAACGTCTCCGCGGGCAATCTGCCATCCCCGCACCACCGCGCTGGCCAGGCCGCGCTCTCCCGCGCGCCGTACCACGCGCAGGTTTGGCCAGCCGGCGGAAATCCCCGCGGCCACGTCACCGGTGCCATCCGGACTTTCATCGTCGACCACAATCACCTCGTAGCCGCCGCCGGCGGCGGAATCCAGACCGTCCCTCAAGGCCGCCAGAAACTGTTTTATATTTCCCGCTTCGTTGTACGTCGGGACCACTACGGAAAGCAGCGGGCATTCGACCTGCCGCGCGGCCGGCGGCCGTGTGGCCACGGTGAACGAACCGGCTGGCGCAGCGACAGACGACCCAACCGTCTTCAGACCCATCAGTCAAGGATAAGCGATCCCATGCTGGCGTGGGGAAATCCCAAGTCCAATCCTGATAATCTAGCTGGCGATGGCTTTGCTTCCCATGCGGTTCGCCAATCTTGCGATCATAGCTTGCCTGGCAGTTACCGGTTTCGATATCGTTACGGGCCTCGAACACTGGCCATTCGGCAGTTACCCCATGTACTCCACCCTTTACTCCGATCGGCTCTCCTGGCTGCGGCTCTATGGAGTGACGGAGCGCGGCGAGATTTCGCTGCGCGGCGAGTCCGATTTTGCGCCATTCGATGAAGCCCGTTTGATTATGGCGCTTGAACGCTTGCAAGGCGCCCGTGGCGGCGATCGAAAACTTGCCGAGGCCCTTCGCAATCTGATGCGATTGTACAACCGCCGGAAATCCGGCCGATCGCCCGCCGCCACACCCCTCCGCGCCTTGCGCTTGTACGCGGTTCGCTGGGATCTGCGGCCGGGTTTGCAAGGCTCGGAACCGCCCCGGGAGCGAGTTCTGATCGCTCAGGTTACCGATGACGCGGCCGAGGCCGGCAGATGAACCGGCTCCTTCAAAACTGGAATCGCTACTGGTTCACGCCGGCAACCGCCGAATACCTTGCCCTCGTGCGTATCGTTACTTACGGACTGCTCCTGGCGATCTATCTGCCGCTCGACGACCGCGGCTGGGCACAGGTTTCCAGAGTGTTCTGGATGCCCATTTCGGTGTTCCACTTCCTCCCCGGGCCTCCGCGCGACGCGGCGCTGATTGGCACGCTGCAAGTCTTATGGAAGGCCTCGCTCTTCACTTCCGCGATCGGACTTTTCTCGCGCTTCGGCAGGGCGACTGCGGCGGCGCTCGGCTTCTTTCTCCTGGGATTGCCTAACTGCTTCGGAAAGATTCATCATCTCGACGGATTTCCGGTTTTACTCCTCGGTATCCTGGCCCTGTCCCGCTGTTCCGATGCGCTGTCGCCCGGCCGGGATCTGCGCGGCAGCCGGGAAATCCCAGTTTCCGCGCAATACAGGTGGCCGGTCCGCCTTTCCCAAACACTCTTCCTCCTCGTGTTTTTCGCGGCGGGTTATGCCAAACTCCGCAACGGCGGACTGGCCTGGATGACTGCCGCCAACATGCGCTCCATCTGGTTGGGAGAGCTTTTCACGCACTCTCCTCCCACTGGGCTTGGCGGCTTTCTCGCGCCGTCGGCGTGGCTGTGCCAATTCGCCGCGGTGGCCACCGTTACCCTCGAGCTGTCGGCGCTGCCCGCATTATTCGCCGGTCGCCTTCGGGCTCTCACGCTCGCCGGACTTCTGGGCTTGCAGATCCTGATCGCCCTGATGCTCGGTGTGTATTTCACGCCGCACCTGGTGGGCTACGCCCTCTTCTTGCCTTGGCAGCGCCATTACACCAGACTTTGCGGTCCCCGCCGGTAGACGAGCGCCTCTTTCAAGTCCTCCGAAAACCTGCGTACCGCCGCCGCCTGCTCCTCCGTCGCCGCCAACTCGAAGCCCTTCCCCGCCAGAAACGCCTGCCCGTCGCGCCAGATCAGATAAGCCAACCCGCTGTCGGTGAGTATCCCCGTGCCGCCGATACTGCCATACCCTTCGGCAGTGCGTTCCACCAAGGCTATAAGGTTATCGCGCGCAAATATGGCGTAGGCGGGCGTTTCGGTGAGAAGTTGAATGCCGGTCGATCCCAAGTCCACGATTACAGCAGGGCTACATCTTGTAGCGGCCCATATCTTCGTCGTTCAGGTTCTCCAGCCAGCGCCGGAGTTCCTTCTCGTTTTCCTTGTCGGAAACCGAAGCGGCCAGCTTCGAGGATTTGAGCACGGCGTCGTCGACGAAAATCGGGCAGTCCAGGCGCAGAGCCAGCGCCAGCGCATCGCTCGGCCGCGAGTCCACGCTGATCAGTTCGCCGTCGCGCTCCAGCCAGATCAAAGCGTAGAAGGTTTCCTCTTTCAGCTCGTTCACGACGACTTTGCGTACGCCGGTGTTGAGTCCCAGCAGGAGGCTCTTGATAAGGTCGTGGGTCATCGGCCGCGCCGTCGCGACTTTTTCGATCTCCAGCGCTATCGCGTTGGCTTCGTAAATGCCCACCCAGATCGGCAGGACTGAGTTGCCGCTCACGTCCTTCAGGATCACGATCGGCATGTTCGTGACGGGGTCCATCATCAAGCCGCGGATTTTCATTTCGACTTCCATAAGACCCTCCCAGATTCATTACACCACATTCGCCACGCTTTCACCGGCCAGCGAATTAGGCCCGGAGCGCGTCACGCGCGCGTGCATATATTGGCCCACCAGCGACGCGCCGCCCGTGTCCGGATGCGTGAAGTTCAGCGTGCGATTCTGCGACGTGCGGCCGATCCATTGGCCCAGCGCTTCGTGGCGGCCTTCAACGAGCACCTCTTCCACATTGCCGATCAATTCGGTGTTGCGCCGAATTTGTATGGCGCGCTGTTTTTCGTTCAGGATCGTGAGCCGGCGGGTCTTCTCTTCCTCGGGGATCTTGTCTTCCATCGCCAGCGCGGCGGTGTTGGGGCGCGGCGAATACTTGAAGCTGAACAGCGAATCGTATTGCACTTCGTCGAGCAGCTTCAGGGTCTCCTCGAAATCCGCTTCAGTCTCCCCGGGAAAGCCCACGATGATATCCGTGGTCAGCGCCATGTTGCGCCGCGCGTTCTTGATCCACGCAATGCGCTGCATATATTGATCGCGCGTGTAGAGCCGCTGCATAGCGGCCAGCATCCGGCTGGAACCGGACTGCACCGGCAGGTGGACATGATTGCA
>Ga0302324_100001213_pt1 | contig 63461 bp, 44 predicted proteins | sample Palsa_T0_1_FD_201949 | JGI IMG/M metagenome (GOLD analysis project Ga0302324, IMG submission 201949) | Peat permafrost microbial communities from Stordalen Mire near Abisko, Sweden - Palsa_T0_1 | ecosystem: Environmental > Terrestrial > Soil > Palsa > Peat permafrost | place: Sweden: Abisko...
TGACCGCCAGCCTGCCGTTCGCGTCGGTAGGAATTGGAAACAGCAAGGCTGGATCAATTGTATCGGGCTCGATGAAACTGAAGGCTACGCCCGAGAAGCCCAGTGGTTCGAGCGTCGAACGGAGAATTTCGCAGATTTCGGTGAAGTCCGGCGGCGCCTTGCCAATCGATTCGATGGCGCGCCGAAGATTCACGTCGTTCGCGATGACCAGCCTTCTCTGCCGAACGCGGCGCGCGGCTGCCGCGAGCTCAGAAAACTCCAAGTACTTCAACTCCCGAACTCCTCGCCAAACTCCAAGCCCGATAGCGGCAACCGCAAAACCGAACATCCATTTTCCACGAACCAGCATGAGCCCAAAAACTGAAAATCCGGCCGCTACCCCGTACAGAATCAATACGGCGTCGCGATGCGAAACCCCGCGTTTGATCAACTTGTGATGGATATGCTCATCATCGCCGCGAAAAAGAGGCTTGCTTCCCAGAAAGCGGCGGAAAACAGACAGGCTTACGTCCAGGATCGGCAAACCGAGACAGACGATGGGCACTGCGACCGCCACCGAGACACCGGCGTTCGAACCCACCGCGAATGACAGTCCACTCAGCAAGAAACCAAGCAGCAAGCTTCCGGAATCGCCCAGGAAAATGGTTGCGGGATGGAAGTTGTACCGGAGAAATCCAAGCGCCGCTCCAGCCAAAGCCGTGGCCAGAAGCGAAGTAGACGGCGCGTGTCCCCAAAGCGAAATTAGACAAACCACAATGGCCGCGATAAACGCTGAACCGCAAGCAAGACCGTCGAGCCCATCAATTAGGTTGAACGCGTTGGTGATTAGCAAAACCCAGAAAATCGTCGCGAAAAGTCCGATTGGAATTCGCAATTTGCTTTCCGCGAAATAAGAACCAAGGAAATGGATTCCCAAACCGCCCGCGTAAAGCCAAATCGCCGCTATCGTTTCTATTCCAAGCTTCCAATACGGACTGAGTGAAAACAGGTCATCGCACAGGCCCAGAAGGAGCACAAGAAGCGCCGGCAAGAGGATCGAAAGCATCGTGTGGGCTGACATAGCCTCGCGGTTGCCGACAAATCTGGACGCCGCGATACCGATTATTGACGCGGCCGTAAAACCGAGAAAGAGCGCGATCCCTCCGATTCGCGGGACGGACTTCACGTGAAGGTGACGTCCAAGATTCGCCGGATCGACCCAGCGGCGATGCACCGCAAGATCACGCACTAGGCGCGTCAGAACGGCAGAAAGCAGCACGCTGCCGGCAAAAATCGAAATGTAGAAAAGAACCACGAAATCTAAATTAGTTGATGGGTGATTGGTGCGTGCCCGGCACGATATTCATACGCGCCGATAGCTCAAGGCTCGGCACCGTCATGATGGAACCGTCTCTTTTACGGCTGGCAGCAAGACGCGAGGCGCCAGCGATAGGACTGAGCGAGGAAGATGTTGCAGAATTTGTTGTGCCGCCGATTCGACGGAGAATTTCTCTTCAAGCAGTAACCGCCCGTTTCGTCCCATGCGACGCCGCAGTTCAGGGTCATTCGCGAGTCGAAGTGCGGCGGCGCGCAGCCCTTCGTCGTCACCGTTTGCAACACAGATGCCCGCCTGATTTCCGTCAAGAAGCGCAAAAAGATCGGAACCGGCATTGATGCTGGCCAGAACGGGCAGACCCCAATAGAAATAGCTCAGCAGTTTTCCGGGAATATTGTGATTCTTGAGCCGGCGATCGAGAGAAATGAGTCCGACATCAAATTCCGATACCATAGAGATGTATTCACGCTGCTCGACCGGCGGCAGCATCCGAATGTTCGTCAATCGCCGCTCCGCAATTGTTGCCTTGAGGCGGCGCGCTTCGCTTCCTTCGCCGACAATGAGGAAAAAAATGCGCGAATCGCCTGCGAGGCTGGCCGCGAGCCTGAGAAGATTGTCTATGTCCTGTGCGATCCCAACGTTTCCGCCGAAGAAGAATACGATCTGGTTAAACAGGCCGAGCCGCAAACGAATTTCAGTCTTCGGCGGATTTGATTCCTCAAGCTTCGTCCAATTGAGCAGAACCTCCAATTGAAACCGGCCAACCCCGAAATTACGGTCGAAATACGCCAAATCGCCTTCCGATTGCACTCCGATGACATCAGCGGCGCCATATTGTTCGGCCTCTTTCTTGCGAAAGAACCGGTAGGTCACACCGCGCTTGAGGACCCCCGCATCCACCGCCCATTCCGGGAAAATATCGCGCAAAATCAAATACGATCGGCAGCGCCACATGGCTTTCAATCGGCTCACCAACGCGCCCCAGAAAATCGTCGGAGAATAGAAAACGATCAGATCCGCTGGATGTTTGGAGAGAAATCCGCCAGCTTTTCGCCACACGAGCGCCGAAATGCGAATTTCATGAAAGCCCCGGCGCAGATTTGACGCGCCTTTAATTTGAGGAGTCTTTACGCGTGCGACGCGTACGCCGCTTTGCAGGGAAACTTCGAGGTCCTCCGTGATTTCGTGCGTCGTAGTTAAGACTGTGACCTCATGCCCGTGTCGCAGGAATTCGACGCTGAGATCATGGATTTGCTTTGCGCCGGATTTATAGACCGGAAAATAGCAGTCGACAAGGATCAGGATGTGCATGAAGATTTTTACGTGCCGGGATCCGTAGGTCAGCGAGTGGCGCTCATTGGCGCAGCGTTCGCAAGTGGAAACGCCGCGGCCTGAGCGGCGGTGCGGTAGCCAAGAACTATTCCAGCCACAGTATCGGCCACGTGCGGCGCAAGATATTCAGCCGGAGGCTGCCACCGCCGACCGTTCTGCGTGACCATGCTCACCATATTGACGATTGTTTGCGCGTCGGTGCCAGCGAGCACGTTCGATCCGCACTCGATTGTCTCTGGCCTTTCGGTCACGTCTCGAATAGTCACGTTCGGTACTCCCATTATGCAGGCTTCTTCCTGCACGGTTCCGCTATCGGAAAGCACGCAGAATGCACTCCGCTCCAGCCGGATAAAATCGAAAAACCCGAACGGCTCGCAAAACGCCAGGCCTGGACGCACGAGGCTGATGCCGAATTGTTCGGCCCGAGACTTAGTTCGCGGATGCAACGAAGCGATAATCGGCAAACGGTGTCTTTCATGGAGCATTTCGAGCGCATCGATCAAACTGCCAAGCCGATCTTCGAAATCGACATTCTCGGCGCGATGCATGGTCACCAGAAAAAAACCCTTCTCTTTGACGCCGAGGCGAGAAAGGACAGTGCTCGCGGCGATCTCATCGGCGAACGTCTGCATGACCTCGTGGATCGGATTGCCGACTACGAAGATATCCTGCCCCGCAATGCCCTCGCGCAGAAGGTTCTCCCGGCTGCGATTCGTATAGGGCATCAGAACGGAACTGAGGTGGTCGATGATGCGGCGATTGCTCTCCTCTGGAACACGACGGTCGTAGCAGCGGTTTCCAGCCTCCATGTGATAAACAGGAATGCCAAATCGCCGCGCCACGATCGCCATCAATCCACTGTTGGTGTCGCCAAGAATGAGAACTCGGTCGGGACGTCTTTCCAATAATATTTCTTCGCCTCGGGACAAAATCTGCCCGACCTGATCTCCGAATCCGGAGGCACGCACTCCCAAAGAGACGTCCGGTTGCCGCACCTTCAATTCGTGAAAAAACAGCTCGCTCAAACGAGCGTCATAGTTTTGGCCTGTATCCACTAAGATATGTTCGGAATGCCGATCCAATAGGGGGATAATTTGGCTGAGACGAATGATCTCGGGCCGAGTCCCGAGAATCGTCATGATCTTCAACGCAATACCTCGGCAATTTCGTCACGGACGTTTTCCAGCATCAGGCCTTGTTTTCGAAGCATGCTGGCAGTTTCTTCAAGAGTCATCAGATTGTCGGCGGAGCTATACTCCCGGGAAAGGCATGGCGAGCCGCTGCGTTCGTTGCGCAGCTCGGGCAACATCGGAAGTATCACGTAGTGGGCGTCGCGTGTGACCGAACGATGCGCCTCCTCCTCGCTAATCAGAATCTCGTGGACTTTCTCTCCCGGCCGGATTCCCGTGTTTCTCATCTCCATCGCTCGGCCGTCGATGAGAGCCTTCGCAAGATTGATCACCAGTGCCGAGGGCACGCGGGGGACGTAAGTTTCGCCCGGCAGACCTTCTCGAACGGCGGCAAAGATGGTATCAACGGCGTTATCCAGGCTGAGCAAGAAGCGGGTCATTTCCGCGGTGGTAATGGTCACCGGTCCCCCATGGCGAATTTGATCGTGAAATAGTGGAATCACCGAACCCCGCGAGGCGAGAACGTTGCCGTAGCGCACGCAGACGAAACGCGTGTCCGGGCATCGTATATTTGCCTGAATAAAAACTCGCTCCTGGAGAGCTTTCGTCATTCCCATCGCGTTCACTGGTTTGCAGGCCTTGTCGGTAGAAACGCCAACGACAGTTTCGATACGCAAATGGTGTTCTTGGATCGCCCGGATGATGTTTTCCGGCCCTCCGACATTCGTCTGCACTGCTTCGTAGGGAAAATACTCGCAGGTAGGGACCTGCTTAAGCGCAGCAGCGTTGAAGACAATATCCACGCTGCGCAGGGCCTGCGCGACGGAATGCGGATCCCGAACGTCCCCGATGCGAAATTCCAATTTTTCCTGAAAGTTGCGGTAAATAATTTCGTCGGTGGCCGCCATTCGATGCTGGTACTCCATGCGCATCAAGTGCTGTTTCGCTTCGTCGCGCGAAAGCACGATAATCTTGGCGGGGTTTCCGTCCTTGCCTTCGAGAAAACGACGGACTAACGTCTTGCCGAGCGAACCTGTCCCTCCAGTTATGAGAACTCGTTTCCCCTCAAAATGCCGCAGCCTGGACCTGCTTCCATCTGTCGTAAGGCGTGTCATCGTTTGCAAGTTCGGCGACTAGGTCCGGCCACGCCGGACAAACCTGGCCGGTGGCCTTCGTGAACTTGTCTCCTTTCATACTTCGGTCGCAGAAGAATGTCGCATCCGGAGTGATCTCGACGTCTAGTCCGTAGGCTTCCTTCAGCAAACATAGGAGGTCAAACTTGGAAATCGTATTGCTCGTAACTTGAAACAGGCCGCATGGAATTAAATGAGCTTCGATCAAGTTCGCAACCACCCGAGCCATGTAGGTCGTGGTGACCCCGGAGTACATCGCGCGTGTATAGCCGGAGATATGCTTGTGTTCTTGCCTCAGCACCCACTCGAGGAGAGACTGAGAGTGCGTCAATTCGCGACCTATAATTGACGTACGAAGAGTCAAAGTTGTGCCGTCAATAATTTCTCCGAGTGCCTTCGTCCGGCCATACAGGTCCTCCGCATCGGTGATGTCGCTCTCCACGTAGCTGCCGCATTTGCCGCTGAATACGCAGTCAGTGCTGAAATGAATCAGCTTGCCGCCCCATCGATCGCAAAATCCGGCCAGTAGGTGTGGGAGCAGAGCGTTCACCGCGATACTCGGAATGGCCTTCTTTGCGTCGGCCCTCTGCTTGACGATGCCAATGCAATTGATGACTACCCTTGGCCTGTGTTTCAGGAGCAGTTTCTCCAGCATCCGCGAATCCCCGGCGTCGCAGCGTTCGATCACACCCCCCGCGTGGAACAGGTCTACCGAACTAAGGAGAGGCTGATCAATGGAGCCGCGAATCGTACAGTATGTTTCGGGAAATCGCTCTCGGAGATGCTGAAAAAGCTTGTGCCCCAACATCCCTGTGCCGCCCAAGATCAAGATGTGCATGGATTGAATCCCAGACTCGCTTGAAGTCTGGCGTCTAGGGCACATTCGGCCGATCGATGATTTGCAGCACTTGAGATTCGTCCCACCGCCGCACCGGTCTCGAGTTCACTGCCGGCATTGCTCGCTGATCGCTAACCAGGTCGCTTTGGCAGTTGCCTGCCAGTCGAAATCTCGAGAGCGCTCGACTGCCCGGCGTGCCATCTCCGACATGAGCGCAGGATCATCAAGCGTTGCAGCCAATGCCTCGGCCAACTGAATCGGCGCCCTCGGATCAAAGTACACGGCAGCGCTGCCGGCAAATTCAGGCATCGGGGGATAACTCGAGGAAAGAACAGGCCGGCCGGCCGCCAGGGCCTCCAGCAAAATATTTGGGCAGTTCTCGCACTCCGACGCGAAGATATTGACCAGCGCGTTCTGATATATCGCCGGCATCATGGAATACGGAATCATTCCGGTAATCAGCACCTCATTTCGGAGACCCAATCGTTCTATCTCCGCGCGAACTTTGCGGCCGTACGGCGGATACTCAGCGCCCACCAGCAATAACTTCTCCTTAGTTTTTCGTTTCTCTCTTAGTAGTGCATAGGCTTGAATCACTTCTATTTGCGCTTTGTAGTGATCGACGGTAGATGCATATAGAAGGTAGCCGTCGGCTGGTAGCCAATCCGGCGCCGCCAACGAGGCGATTCCCGGCTTCCGAAACGAAGCGGGCACACCATGCGGGATGATTGCAGCGTTCTTCAGACGAACGCGGGCTTGTTCCTCGACAACGGTTTTTGCATATTCTGAAAGGCAAATTACAAAGTCGGCGCGCAACATGCTTCGGAGCAGCACTCTTCGCAAGATCCAGTTACGCGCGCGCATATACCCGAGCGGGTACTTGCGCCGGTGCATGGGACTGAACGGAACCATGTTTCGAAACATAGTTACGCTCTTGCAAGGTATGGGCACTCTTCCTCCGATGATTCCGCCAGGACAAAACAGAACGTCGGCGTCGAGCTGTTTCACCAACCGCGGTAAGTAAAGGTGTTCCCACACAGCGCGTGTGAGGGGATTTTTGGCCATCCAGTTGGCCGAAATTCTCCGAATTCCCCCTTTCCGCGGTAGGGACAAACAATCTGGAGCCAGCACAAACACTTCGAGCTTGAACTTGTCCGGCAGAAAGTTAAGCAGGTTCAACAAGTATGTTTGGCCGCCACCCATCCGGGCCGACAGCGCGTTAAGAAGGACTCTCGTAGCAAGTCTCAGATGCCCCCGGCCAGAACGGGAGACAATCTATTTGCGGAACCGTTGAGAGCGTCGACAAACTCCAGGAGCCGTCGGCCGCGATCGCTAAATTTAGTTCTCATTTACGTCAGCCACGACCATCAATCCTTCCGAAACCTGAGGGAACGTATGCATCAACGTCGCGTTCATTGTGCGTTTCAATAATTTTTTGAATCCCGAGGAGCCTTGCCCCACATTGCTGAAAATATACGACTCGCTGATTTGCAGATCGTGCCGTCGCAACAATTCTCTGAGCGTGCTGAACGAGTAGTAAGCCGTGTGGTCATCCATCACCCGTTCTGTCTGTCTCAGCATGACGGGGACGAAGTGTCGTATGGAGAACGCATTTGGCACCGAGATCACCAGCCTGGATTTCTCCCGCTTCATGAGCCGCGAAATTCCCTGCAGGAAGAGTCCAGGATTGGATAGGTGTTCCAAAATTTCTCCTGACACAATGACATCAACAGGCTCCTCGACTCGAAGCTCGTCCAGTTTCTCGACGTCCCAGCGGATGAGATCTTTGAATCCGCGTTTCCGAAGAAACGAAAGCCCCTCTTCACTTAGGTCAATGCCATAAACACGCCGGGAAACTTTGGCTAGAGCGAGGTGCAAGAGCGAGCCGTCGTCTAGCTGTTGCTGGGTAAGAGGCCACGCGGCGCATCCCAGGTGCATGACGCAACGTCCCTTGCACAGACTCGCGATAAAATTAGCGCGATCGCCGAGCGGAACGGCGCGCTCGATTTTGTAACTCATCAAAGAGTTTGTAGTCACCAAATTATCCGTCGATGATATCCAATTCCTAGGGTGGAATAAGTCCGCCTTACGCTTACAAAACAAGCCGAGACGTGATTCGGTTTTCGTATGTCTGTGGCGGTTTCCTGTGTTACGCGGCGTCCATTGGGACTGGAAGTCTTGACGACTTGATTTGCTGCACGATTTCGAGGAATCGGGATGTCTTCGCTGTTAGCGAGTGGTTTTCTTCCACGTATTTCCTTGCCTGCCGTCCCAGGCGCTCTCGGTCACCTTCATTTTGCAGCAGCGAAAGACAACGCTTGAGCCATTCGCCGGCGCTTTGTGCCACCAGCACCTGCACGCCGTCGGTGACGGCGATCCCTTCTATCGTCAGTGGACTCGCAATGATGGCTTTCCCCATTGCCATCGCCTGCAAAATTCTATTTTTGACGCCTGTTCCCATCCGTAGAGGCGAAACAAAGACAGTGGCATTCCAAATCGCTGGCCGGATATCTTCCAGGAATCCTGTGACAATCACATTCGAATCCTTCGCGGCAAGGGCTCTCACTCGGTCGCTTGGGTCATTGCCGGCGACGTAGAGCTTCACTTTCGGGAGCTGTTCCTTTAGCCCGCCCCACACTTCACGAAAAAACCAGAGAATTGCGTCTTCGTTGATGTAGTTGAACATGTTGCCGGCAAAAACCAATGAAAGGCCGCTTTCGGTATTTCGCTCGCGCGGCGCAAAGTAGTCAGCATCAACTGCAAGAGGCAACAGGAACACGCTGGACTTGTTCAGTTGGCGATTCTCGAGGACGTAATCTGCGTCTGCGTCAGATACCAGCATGACGCCGTCAAATTCCGCGTATCTGCGCGTCTCGTATTGCTTACACATTAAGTAATCCACCCAGAACGCGAGCTTCCGGAATGGATTTGAACTCGCGCGACATCGCTGCCACTTAAGCCGGCTCACCGCGTCAACAGGAAACAATATCTTGGGCACGCCGTTGGTTAAGCGTCCATACTGGGCCGTCACTAACTGCTCGAAGATGATCACGTCATACTTCGCGTAGCGAGTAGCTTCGCAAACTGCATCCCGCATGGCGGCAGAACGATAGCCCTCGACGGCCACAGGCGCACGCGACCACAGGCTGCAGATTCCTTTTGAAAGCAGGCTCCTTCTGGGGTTGGGAACACACCTTAGGTCAGCAATTTTCCGCAAGCCGTCTTTGGCATCCGCCTCGGCAGAAGTACCCAAATCGCAACACACGACAGAAACTTGGTGAGATTTCGACAACGCGGTTAGCAAATCCAGCAAATGACACTGCCCGATCTGCGACGGAACGCCACCGGCGACGAAGAGTATCTTCATGAGTTGCGCGCAGGAGCAGGATCAGAAACGGCGTGGCTTGTCCGGATGCGATGGGACTGTGACCCCGCACTCCGTGTCGCGGCTGCATCGGATGAAACTAGAGGCGTCATACTGCAGCGGCGACGCGTCGCCGCGCGTTTCCGCTCGAGATATAGTGGATGTACACAGCGCGAAGCGCGAGCACCGGCAAAATTAATTGAACAACTACCAAAATAGATTCGTCTATTCCTACCGGTATTCGGAAATGGGTCATCATGCAAAACACCACCAAGAGATACAAACCCACAATCCCGCCTCGCACGGCAATTGTGGATAGCGCGCGAAAAATGGCTGCGCCCGCTATGGCCGTTACCACCACTCCCAACCATCCAAATTGCCAGTAGGCAACGCCAGCGACGCTCACGCTCCCGTTGTTCCAGGGTTCATCTCGATACGACATAACCAGGTACCACGGCAGCCCCGCGACGGTGCCATCTATGCTTAACGGTAGGGGCTTTTGCGGCCAGACGTACCTTGGCGCCCACGCCAAGAGGCTGCCTACAAATGGCCGATACGTTGCAAACTTGCCGGACTTAATCGTTTGATCCGCAAGTATCCCCGCGTTTTGGACCGAATCCAGCCGAATCAGGAATGTCGTCAGCCACAGTGAAGCCCCATACTTCGGAGTGTCCTGGCTCCAGACTTGATAGATTGATTCGGACTTCCCCACCACGGATTCGTCGGCGTGCTGCTCCGCGTTGGCCCTAAACGTCAGGAATGCCGAGCTGAATAGGAGAAGGAACGCGACCGAAACTGTGAGATAAATCAGCGCCTTTCGACGGTAACCTGCAATGAGCAGGCAAATTGAAATCGCAAACAGGACCTCCACCACTCTGCCCCTCGCCCCGGAAGCAATTGAATCCGCGATGGCATACACGAGGGCCACGGCACCCAAGTAATACAGCCACTTTGGCACCCGTGACTTTGCGGCATAGAAAAGAAGCACGCAGAGCGCCGGCAACAGGATGCACCGGTAGATGGTCAATTGCACTCCGCCAACGGTAACGTCGGCACTCGACAGGTCGTCTTGGATATATCGGCCTGCACCCTCGTACCCAACTCCCGTCCATGGACCCTCCATAAGCAGGTAGAAGCATCCGGACAAGAAAAGAATACAAATGAGGAAACCGACCGGAGAGGGCGTGCTTCGCAATCGAGAAGCCCATTTTTCAAAAATCGCTCGCTTGCGCATGTATTTGAGCATGATCAGGAAGACAGAAAAAAACACAGTGTCCAACAACAGCCCTCGGGACCACACACTCAGGGGATAACCAAACGTAAAGACATCGAGTTCTCGTATGGCGTCTGCCGCTATCGCCGGAAATAGAGACCACACAAAATGTGCGTAGATTACGATGATGAGGATACTGTCGGCCCGATCGCCGCGCCACGATCGCCAGCACTGCCGCGACAGATAGAAACCCAGCAACGCAATCCAACCAATGAGAAGTAAGAATCCGGTTTCTGACATCTGAATTTATCAGTGAAACGTGTGAACGCTTTCCAGGGCTCTAGATATGCTCGTGAGCCCGAAATCGTCTCAGCAAAGGCCCAGCCGCTGACATCATCTGTCGAACCGAAACTGGATCGAATGCCCAAAAGAGACGCGAGGGCATCTTCAACCGAATGAAACAAAATGAAATCAGGACGGACAAATTGACGAACTGCGCCACGAGCAATGCTGCCGCCATGCCATTGATTCCGAAGCGCAGGCACGCGGGAATTCCCAGTGCGAACACCGCGATGGCCCCCAGCAAGTTTGAAAAAATCCCCGGCCGGGAATGCGATGCGGCCCTCAGGCCCTGATCCAACACTTGCGCCATGCCCCACAGCGCCGTCGCGGCGATCAGCAGAAACGTGGCCGTGGTTGCGCCCATGAACTTAGCTCCGAAAAACACACGAATGCCCCAGGGCGTAGCCACGGCCGCGGCCAATCCGGCGCTGACCGCAACCAATGCCGCAAAGCGGAAGTGCCGCGCGAGTGTCTTCAAGGCTTGTTCCGGCCGAGCGCTTCCCGCCACAGCTGCAAAACCGACCTGAACGAACGGGGTGACAGCTCCGACTTGTCCCATGGAAATTGCCTGCGCTACGGCATAAAGCCCGATCGCTTCCGTCGGCGCCATGCGCACGATCAAAAACATGTCGGAGCGTGAAAGTAAGAAGCTGGCGATCGCGGGAAGATAGTAGTTGAAGCCGCGCTTCAAGAGCCGTCGAGTCGTGGTCCAGTCCGGCATGGTGCGGCTGAGCACCTTCCAATCGAGTGCTGTGCGAACTGCCGCGGTCAGCAATGCGCCCGCCAGGACCCCCACCGCGAAAGTTGCCGGAGAAATGCGGCCACTCGCCCACGCGATCAGAATGGCCACGAGATACAAACCTGTAGGCAGTGTCATGAAAAAACTGAATCTGTCGAACCGGCCGCGGCCCTGATCCATGCCCGTTAAAGCAAACGTAATATACGTCGCCGGCAGATAAACCATGAACCACCGCGACGCGAAAAGAAGATGCAGCTTGTCAGCGGGCAGGTAGATTGGCAGTGCCGCGGCCAATACGATGGATTGAATCAAGCCTAGCGCGACCGCTAGCCAAAAGCCGGAAGCGATCACTTGCGGCGGAACTTCGCTCTGCCTGCTCACCTCGTAAGCAAGGCTGCGCGGAAGCTCCAGTTCCCCAACCGAAATCAGTACCAACGGCAAAAATATGATGACTGCCAGTTCACCCCGGCCCGCCGGTCCAAGAAGCCGCGCCGCAAGGACGCCCGACACCACTCCGAAACAGCGCACGGCGAAGGTCGCGGCGAAGGTCTGCGCGTATGCCCGCTTGCTCGAGAAGCGTGCAACCGGTGCGTCGCCAGACGGAAAAACATCGGCTGCCAGAACCCGCGTGCTTTCAGAAAATGGCACTTACGCCTGATCGAGGCAACGCCGCAATTGCACCATAAATTCGCGCTGATATCACGCTCGCAGCGGCGAGCAGAATCGTCGCCGCTGCAACTGGAATCAGCCGCACCGCGCGTCTCGGCAATTTCGGGGATTCGGCAACGGCCGCGTAGGTTGAATGGGTTCCACGTCACTCGAATCGATTTCGACCGCGACCGAGCGCATGATCAGCCCCACCGAAAGCACCAGCCGGAACATTCCCTTCTTGCGAACTAAAATGCCTTCGGCTCCCTCAAGCGCGCCATGCGCAACGCGCACGCGCTGCCCGGTTTTCAAAAATGGATGCGGTTCCACACGCCACTTCTTTTCGAGGCACAATCGAATCGTCGCGATGTCTTCTTCCGGCACCGCGACAGGCCCTTGGCCAAAACTTACCAGCCGCACCACACTCGGAAGTTGCACAATCCTCAACCTGTCCCGCGCCGATATCTGCACGAAGACATATCCGGGGAAAAGAGGCCGTTCGATTTTTTTCCTTCGATCTTTCCAGCGGCGCAAACTTTCGTAGAGAGGCAAGTAGCACGGAATCGCTCGGTCGGCGAGTTGCCCGGCAACGCGTTTCTCATGATTTGCGCACGTGTAGGCGGCAAACCACCGCGGCTCCGGGCCGTTGCAGAACTGCGCGGCTGTCACCGGCACACCCGAATTCACGTCGTCAAGAGTTGTGCTCATGTTTCACGCTCGCTCGCGCGCCATTTTGCCAAACCCTATAAATCCCCGCTTTCGTGACGGCAATGATCTCTTGCATGAAAATTTTGCGCTCGTCCCGCGGATCAATCTCTTGCCAACGGACGCCCCCGATGATCGAAACCGCTGATAGCGCAAACGCAATCGCCGTACCGATAACCACAACCACGAGGCGCGGCGGATACGACTTTTTTAGAGGGACTTCCGCCGGATCGAGCACTTTGACGCTGGGCGTTTCCTTGGCTTCTTCCACCTTCGCGAGTTCGTACTGTTCGGTCAGAAGTTCTGAGACAGTCTCCTCGATTTTCGCCCGGCGGTAATAATCCGCGTACTTGGCGCCAAGCAGCGGCAATTCACGTATCGAGGGGTAAGGCATGACAGACGAGTTTTCACCAACGGTCAAGCCGTTGTGCGAATCCGCCTTGAGGGCGTCGGCACCCTGTGCCCCAACTATTGCTTTCGGCCCGTCGCTTCCGCCGAGCTTTTCAAGCTCCTTGCGAAGCGTCCCCACCCGCGCATTCAATTCGCGGACGCGCCCGTTACTCTCGGTGTAGATCTGCCGTAACCCATCGAGCTCGGATTGCGCCGCAATAAACTGCCCGGAGAGAGCTGCAGCCGCCTCGAGCATCGCTTTTCCTTGCTGTTGCATGTCCAGCGTTTTGTTCTTGCTCGAAAATTGGGCCAGCTGTTCCTCTGAGTCATCCAGTTCCAGCTTCACCGATTGCAGCCGCCCCTCCAGGAAAACACGTTCGCGATGCGCTGACGAGGTTGAGAGCTGAGAAACCATCGTGTTCAGTTCGATGACGTAGGCGTTGGCAAGTTCCGCGGCTCGCTCCGGACTCTCGTCGGTCACCGTGACCGAAATGATGCCGCTCTTGCGATCCTCCTGGATGGAAGTGTTCTCGTTGAGTTCCCGCCGTGCGTCTTCCTGTAGCTTCTTGCCATAGATTTTTTTCAGGTTGAACTGCTCGACCAAACGATTTTGAGTCGTCTGGCTCTGCAACATGCCGACAAAGAGCGCGCCGGAACTCTTCAGCCCGAGTAGGTCCCCAGCCACCGTTCCGAGTCCGCTCCCGGCCTTCGCCGCCAGTCCGGCCAGCATCATGGCGTTCGACGTCGACTGCGTATCGGGCGGCATCAGCTGCGTCATGGTCGTGTAGCGATTCGGAATCAAGAATGCAATGAGAGTCGCCACAATCAGACCCGCTCCCGTGCTGCGGAAAAGCAATTGGCGGTGGTCCCAGAGCAGCCGGAGCTGTTCAAGCCGGCGCTTGCGGTCGAATTCGGAATCTTCCGCGGTTCCGAGCTCTCCCGAAGCCCCGGAGAAATCATCCACTTTTTCGTCTTGTTCGGCAGTCAGATCAGTCATGGCCGCTGGAGACCTGCAGAGGCAGCTTCGCCCCGTCGCTCACAGGAGCGGTTGTTCTCTAACGTTTTTATAATCAATCTGTTACAGCCTAATCGGGCCGCGTCGTTACCAGCAGAAGCCCGAACGCTAATAAATGTATCGGCTATCTCGCCTGTTTCCCGAGGTGGGGGAAAAACCCAATTTCGAGAATCGCCGAAACATTTTCCCGGCTGCCATTGAATAAGATCGGATAACTCGAGATATGCTCGTACTGCAGCTCACTCCGCAGATAAAAGCCCGACCGCAAGTTCAAGTCATCCAGAATCGCGTAGTCCTGCCAGTAGCCTCCCTGCGGAATAAAAGCAGGGCTGACGGAATTGTGCTTGTACGTGAATTGCAGAGAATTCCTGGCGCTAACCTGATACGTGAGCCAACTTTGGATCGCCCGGCCCATCCGGCCAACCGTGTTTCCAATCAAAAATCCGTTATACGTCGAGCCATCGCGATAGGTGAAATTCCAGTAATTCAGATTGCCGTGATTGCCCTCATTCCAACCCGACGATTCGGTTGAAGCAGCTTCGATATGCAAGTCAAGTTTGGGAAGCTTCGGAAAATGCGTGATGTAAATGCCGGGCCGGAAGGGATTCTTGGGCGGATTCTGCCACGGAATGAAATCGTCGGCGGCATACACGTCCCCGTAAAACACGATGTAGTTGCGCACCCTGGGAACATAGAACGTCCAATCCATTTCCGACTGCGTGTGGCCAGGGATATGGTCATAAACGGAGCGAACCTGGCCAAAAAAAGCGTAGAGCACGTTCGTGGAGGTGATTGGGTCTGCGCCCGGCCCCTGCCCGCCTATCTCCAGGGTTCGCCCAAATCCAATTTCGATTGACGGCAGCGGCTTGAAATTGATTTTCTGCCCCATCATGAATGGACGGGTAATGTAATGATGCCCTTCGAGGCGTCCGAAAAACTGATCGAGGCGCGCCGGCCCCAGGAAGCGCAAAAAGCCCGGCAGTTCGAATGGTTCCGGGTTTACGAAACGCACCATGTTGGCCGGCTCGATGTTGTTGCTCCACAGCAGCGAGCCACCCGGACCCGGCCCCCATTCCAGGCTTTGCCTTCCGAGCGATATTTCCCAGTTGCCGAGATTCACGGCTAGGTAGGTATCGAGCAATTCGGGACGGTTGATTGCGGCAACTGGCACGTCGGGCGGAGCCGCTATCAGGTCGCTCTGCGCGATCACGTTAATCACCGCGGGAGAGGGCGCCGGAGCTGACGGCGCGTGCTGATATTCTGCGCGCATGTAGAACGTCACCGGCCCCGCCGATGCACTGAACGAGCCTCCATCCTGAACGTTGGTTCCGCGCTCGAACGGCCGGCCGAAGTCGGACGAAATTGTTTGTCCGAAATGAAAACCGTCCGTCAATGGCGGACCGCTGATGGAGACAGCACGCGTATAGATCGATTCAATGTTCGCGGTGAGATTGCGGTTTCCTGCCAGCAGCGTAATCTCGTAGGAAAATTCCTGCTCGAGACGCAATTTCAGATCTGACGCCATTCTGTCCGGGCCCTCCGCGCCATCGAACGTGTCCTTCGACTCATTCACAATCCGCGCGCACTCAATCCGCGTCCACGGGCGAAGCCCTTCCATCGCCGTGCTGGCATAACCGAGCGCGGCCAGCTTTTCGAGCGCGGGATACACCCAGCTATCCAGCGGAACAAATGGCGAGCCCATGTTGCGCGTGTCGCGGGGCTGATCGCTTGCCTCATCACCCGGCAAACTTTCCCAGCCGCCTCCTTCGTCGAGTTCCCTCGAATGATGCTTGCGATAGACTTCCCGGCCGATCATCCATCCCATCGCGCTGCCAACGAAGACATCGGAAGGAAAATGCTCTTTGCCGAGCACCCGCGATGCGCTGATCGCTGATGCCGTTCCATACGCGAGAAATTCGGTCAACGGCCCGGGATATTCATGTGCCAGAACGCTCGCGGCGGACCACGCAATCGCAGCATGGTCCGATGGGAAAGACGTGCCGCCGGCAAAAAATCTTCCGCGCCCCGCGTCTTCGTTCGGACGCTCCCGGCCGAGCGAGTACTGGGCGGCTGTGCTCACCGCGAGGCTGTCCAACACGGCTTCCGCGCTGAGGACGCCCGCTTCTTTCATCTGCGCATCACGGGCAACATAGCCCCAGAGGTAAACGCCGCCGCCGACGGCAACCAGCGCCGCGAGGCCATCATTCGACAAATTGCGGTACCGATTGAGGTTTGCCGGCGCGCTCGAGATGGCTCGTTCGGAAGCCCGATCCGTTGCGAAAAATCCTCCACTCAGTGCGGCGAAAGGAACAAGCCACTGGCCGTTTTCCCAGTGAAGCCGGCTTGGGCTTGTCCAGATATCGATTTGATCCGACCAAAGATGTCTCAAGAATTGAGTTCCCATCGCGTTGCCGCAATCGTCGCTGCGAGTCTTCGAATCTTGCGCCACCAACCGCGGCATATCCCCCACTGCTTGTTTTGGCTCCGTCTGTGAGTCAGCCACTGGCATCGTTTCAGTCGATTGTTCCTGAGCCCTCAGGCCGCTGGCAACGCCCAACTGTGCGATGGCCAAAAGTAATGGCCCGCAAAGTCGCCGCACTCCTCGACGCCATAACATGCGCGCGTCCCTCACTAATGCACGGCGATGAAAGCCGCGGTCACGACCGATGAAGCCACTTGCCCTGCCAGAAAAACGCTCTGCCACGCGATGCTTCTCCCTACCGCTTTCTCCGGGACGACCACGGTGTCCCCGGGCTGAAGCGATGTTTGAAGCGCATCACCTTTCCAAAGAGAATCAGACCCTTGCGAACCCAACACCGCTCCGTCGGCACGAATCACAAAAATGGCCTTTTTGTCGGCGATATGCGTCGGACCTCCTCCTTGGTTCAGATACCATCTCGCGCTTCTGCCGGGGCGGTATGCGATCGCTGTAGGGTTGTAGACCTGGCCGGAAACCAGAACGAAGTTTGGCGGTTTCGGAACGATCAGGACATCGCCCGCGCGCACCGCGATGTCTTCGTTTGTGTTGCGCCACGCGCCAATATTCGAATTGATGTGGATTACCAGGCGTCCAATCGGAGGATTGCTCTCGAGATTATCGAGAACGTGCTGCCATTGCGCGATGGCCGCCAGCTTGGCCGTTTTCTGATTGGTGTCGCTGTCTGGAAGCTGATTGAGCGACTGCTGCTCTTCCTGCACCCGCTGAATGAGCGACCGCTGGCTGCGTTCCTCCTGATCGCGCACTTCAAACCGCTCGAATACGGCGCCATAGGGATAAGCGCTCGAACTAAATCCCCCGGCGCGCTCGATGACCGAACTCAATCTCTCTCCGGGTTCGATCCCAAATGTTCCTGGATGGCGAACCTCGCCGCGAACGCTGATGGACGCGCCGCGATCGTCCCAGCCGCTGATCTTGCGGATCGTCAGCGTATCGCCATCCCGCAAGGCGAGGTCGCGATCGAAATCTCCGGCAAGCGCCGCCGCGATGTTTACCGAACGCTCGTCGCCAACAACCTCCGCCGCTCCGGCTACACGGAATTCAGTCAGGCTCGCGATTTCTGGATCCGCGCTGCGGCGCAGGCCTCCGCCAACGCGAATTAAGTCCGAGACTCGCATTCCCGTTGTGAGCGGATAGCGCCCCGGCGAGGAAATTTCACCCTTCACGTAAACGACCGGAGGGTCAACCTTCGCGGGATTGCGATGCACCACGATGCGGTCGCGAGGCTGAAGCACGATATTCGCGGCAGAGTCTCCAGAGAGCACTTGTTGCAGATCAGCGCTGAATACCTTGAGTGTGCTGTCAGGCAGCGTGCGAAAGATTTGAGCTGTGCTCATGAGCGCGTCCGGCGTGGTTCCGCCCGCAACGTGCAGCGCATCACTCAAATGAATTTCGCCCGAAGTGCGGTACGACCCTGGCCGGCGCACCTCACCCCACACTGATACCGTCGGCACGCTCTCAAAATCGTATTTGCCGAAGATTCGAATCGTGTCCATTGGTTTGAGAACAGGCGCTGGCGCGCGATTCGCCAAAATGTCGCTGAGGCTGAAGCTCTCGACGCTCGGCCGGTAATCGGGAGGCTTCAAGTGGATGATCTCTGCATAATTTTCGGCAGGTTCAGGCATGAGGTCGGAGTAGGCTGTCACAACGTCCGAGAATTTCATGCCGTCGCGGTAGGCGTACCGGCCCGGTCGCAGCACGTGGCCTTCGAGATAGACAGCTTCCTGATTGTAGGAAGCAATGGGAAACAATCGAATAATGTCCTTGTCTTGAACGGCAAATGACTCGAGTTGTGTTTGTGCGTCACTCGCCCCCTCGGCCGCCGCGAGGGACACACTCACCATCGTGCGCTTGGCGTGATCGACGAGGCGTTCGATTTCGATGTGGTCGAGCGCCGCGCTCGGCAAAATTCCGCCCGCAAGTTGCAGGACGTCTGCAAGATTTTTTTCGGCTCGCAATTCATAAATCGCGGGCCGGCGCACCATGCCTTCGACAGTCACGCCCGCGCCGATCGGCGGCACCAGAACGGTGTCTCCATTCTCAAGCCGCGCCAAATCAGATTTCATGCCGTGAAGCAGCAACGCGTACAGATCAACGTCCTCCACGAGTTCTTGTCCGCGATAATGTTTGACAATTCGGAGCGAGCCGCGCTCGGTTGGGCCGCCGGCAAGAAAGAGTGCGTTGAGGGGAGTCGAAAGCGAGCTGACGTCGTAGGCGCCGGGATGCTCGACGTCGCCCACAACATATACGCGCACCGTACGAAGCCGGGCCAGCGATACGTCCGCTGAAACCTCGCGGAATTGTGTGCGCAGCGCTTGCTGCACGGTCTGCTGCACTTCGCCAAGCGATTTTCCGCTCACCAGAACAGGACCAACCTCTGGCAAGCTCAAACGGCCTTCGCGATCCACCGCGCGATAGAGCCGCTGCGAAACGCCACCCCACAGATCAATGGCCAGACTGTCCCCGGGCCCGACCACGTAATCCGGTCCGACGGGAAGATCCATGGGAATGTTCTGCGAGTTCTGCGAGCGATGCTGGAAGACATCAATTCCAAATCGTCTAACCGTGCCCAGTTCCGGCGACGCCTGCATATACATTTCCCGTAGTGAAGGAATGTCAGAATAGGGATCGCGCGTTGCCACCATCCCGTGCGCGTTGAAATCAGCGCCTCGCTCCATGTCCACGGCGCGATATCGCGATGAATCGTATTCTGCCGGTTCCCCTGGAAGCTTCGAGGCCCTCCCTCCCGCAGTCGACTCCGCGTCTGAACGCTCAGGTTCCAATTCCGGTGGAATATCACTTGGCGACTCTGCCCGGCGGGCGGGAATATTAGTCCCGCTCGGCAGAAGACTTCCGCCGCGAGCGTCTTCTGGCAATGCCGTCGACGCCGCTTGTAGACTCGCCGGAATCGAACTTGAGCCGCCTTCCGCCCCAAGCTCGCGCGTGAATTCATCACCCCGCCCTGGATGATTCGATGTCGTTTCCACTGAGCCGCTATTTGGCCGCGCCGGGGGTTCTGACTCGCGCGGCTTTACCGGGAGCGAATCTGGCGGCAGCACGGGTGCTTCGTCGAGACGTTCGTTCGAATCTCGAGTACTTTCAACCGCACTCGGGCAACGCGCATCCGTTCGTGAATCGCACACCGCCGGAACGTGCCCTTGCGCGACCAACTTGCTGCGCTCTTCGAGAACCAACTCGTCTTCGCGGCCCAATTGCGAATTGGGATCAACGTTAGGGGTGAGATAGCCGTAGCGTTGCAACAGTTGGGTTGCGACGGCTCGAAACTTCGTGTCCTCGTGCAGACGCACCCGAATCGTCAGATCGGATAGTTCGGATTCGCTGATGAGTTGTCCCTGCTCGGTGGCTTCGCGCGCCACCCAATGCTTCAACTCGATCATCAAACCCGGATTAGCCCGTAGGATGTTTTCAATGTCCTGCTCTGCGGCGGCGACCAGGCTCTGATTTTCCTTCGACAAATCGGACGCACTCGCAGCTCTAGCGTCCCGAGGCGGGGCCGCTTGCGCAAACGAAAGGATTGGAAACAGCGGCCCGGCCAAAAGCAAGAGAAACAGCGCGACATCGCGACAAACACCATGGCGGGAAACTGAGCTGGGAGAAAAATGTCGCGCTAGGTGTCCGGCAATTGAATTTTTAGGATCGAGCGTCACGGCTAGTCTCCTACGAATTGCGTTCGGCCGCATAGCGCATTGCGGATTCCATTCTCGGAAACTTCGATATGCGTCGAATGGATATTGAGAGAGGCCCAGCAGTAGAGCGAACTCTCGCGATCCGAGGCGATCGCAATAATCCGCAGATCGGGATGCTTCTGAAAAATTGTGTAGCATTCCATCGGCAAGCGATCGGCTTCCTCAAGCGCCACGATCAGGACGTCAGGATTCATCTCGTCAACCAGCGCCTCGATCTCTCCGCCGTCTTGGATTTCACCGACGATCTCGATGTTTGGTTCGTCCGCAACTGTAGCCATCACAAGGTCGCGCATCAGGCGCGGACGATTAGCAACCAATACTCGAATCGTCTTCATCAAACTTGATCAGTGCGTGAAGAGTATTGGTCAGGCCTAAAGAGCCGGGAAGGTTCAATTAGGTTCTAGTTTTTGACGGTGAGAAGTACCCATTCAAGTACCAACTCAGGTGGCGTTCGTTTCGGCGAAAGCATCGGCTGAATTGCAGCAGGCAAATTGGCCGTTTCGAGTAAACTTAATTGACACTCAAACGCGCCAACTATCGACGCTTTTGGGCTGACGGCGGAGGAACTTTGATTTCTAGGTCCATTCGAAACATGTTCTGTGCGATTGCCTTGCTGGGATTCGCGGCGCTGGCCGCCAATGCTCAGACACCGCCGCAAAACCCGCCTCCGGCAACCACCGATGCAGCACCGCAAAACCAGGCTCCGCCAGCGACTCAGCCACCGCCGCAAAACCAAGCTCCCGCGGCGCCTGCGGCACAGGCCCAAAATAAAACACCTAAAAAAGATGATCGGATGTTCTACGTAATGCCAAATTACCTGACGGTCCAGAACGAAACTCAGGTCAAGCCGCTCACGGTGGGACAGAAATTCAAAATCACCGCCGAAGGCACGTTTGACCCCTATGAATTTTTCATTGTTGGCGTTTTGGCCGGCATTCGTCAGGCGGATAACTCGAGTCCAGGTTTTGGACAGGGAGCTGCGGGTTTTGGAAAGAGATATGCCGCAGGGTTCGCTGACCAGGCGATTGGCAATATCATGGTTGGCGGGGTTTTCCCTTCTCTTCTGCGAACTGATCCCCGGTATTTCCAGTTAGGCAAGGGAAGCTTCGGCCGTCGCTTCGGTTACGCTTTGAGCCGCATTGTCGTCGCTCGCAAAGATTCCGGAGGTCATACGTTCAACTTCTCTGAATTCCTGGGTAATGGAGCGGCCACGGGAATTTCGACGCTTTACTATCCGGCCCAAGACCGCGCGGTCTCGAGCAGCCTGTCGAATTGGAGCACGCAGCTGGCTGTGGATGCCTTGGGCAATGAACTGAAGGAATTCTGGCCCGACATTCACCGCAAGCTGCAAAAGAAGTGAGAACTCGCGACGCGATTTGCCGCTCGTCCCTTCCTCACTCGCGCGGGATACTATCGGGCCATAACTACTTCGCGAGAACCCCGAAAGCCGAACTTATTACGAACCTTTCACGAGCGAATCGACGATGTTGCCCTTCTCAAGCTCGGTCTTGACCTCGTACTTCTGTTTCGGTTGCAGGTCGAATTCGCTTTCAAATGGCTTATATCCGGCAAGAGCAATCTTGATGCGGTGCTTCCCCGGGTTGACCAGCATGGCTCGACCGACGCCCTGGAATTCGCTGACGTGTCCGACGTAGGCATCATCGAGGAATACCGCGGCGCGATCCGGATCCACTGACAGCTTAACTTCCGCAGTGACGGCTGAGTATTGCACGCGAGGATCCTTGTCCAACTTTACGTGCAATATCTGAATTTGCCCTGGCACGACGACAATCTTGGCCTCAGATTCCTGGTAGCCTGCCGCGCGCGCGGCGACGGTGTGCTCGCCCGGCAGCAGGAGAACTTTTTTGTCGCCCTTCAGCTCGTTCAAATACCCAACATATTGGCCGTCAATCCAAACACCAGAGCTCTTTTCTACTTTGGATGCGGCGTCAAAGCGAATCTCGCCCATCACTTGATTGTTCTGAGCTTTGGAAATTTGCGCGAAAACAGTCAGAAACGCGAAAGAAACCGTCAAAACGCGAACTACTCCGTTCAATTTCTTGGCCACACAACCCCCCTTGGCCGGGCAAAGTTAGTATCGCACGATTCCGGCCGGTACTGTATAGCCCCGCCGTTTCAAACAGTTAACGGCACCGCATCAGCGTACAAGAGTTGGATAGAGCCGCGACGCAATGGTTGCAAGAATTATGAAAATCACCGCCATCACTCCGAAGTCGGCGGGCAGGCTGTGTATGCTCTCGCCGCCTTGAATCATCAGCCCACGAAGCGCGTCCACCAAATATGTGAGCGGATTGATGAGCGCGATCACTTGCAGCCATCTGGGCATGAGCGACAGCGGATAGATGGCGTTGCTCGCAAAGAATAATGGCATGGTCATCAGTTGCCCGATGCCCATGAATCGTTCGCGCGATTTCACGATGCAAGCAATGATCAGGGAGAACGTCGCGAAGATCGCCGAGCCCAGCGCCACGCCGAAAAACACGCCCACGATATTCAATGGTCTCCAACGAATGCCAATTCCAAGCGCCAGGGCGATCAAATAAATAATCACGGTCTGGATGCTTCCGCGGAAGCCCGAAGAGATCGCCTTCCCCAACACAAACGACGCGCGATTCGCCGGGCTTACGAGCAGCTTATGGACGATTCCGAGATCGCGTTCCCATATAATGGCGATGCCATAGAAAATCGCGGCGAACAAGACGCTCTGCGCCAATATCCCAGGTGTCATGAATGCGAGGTAGCTGACGTTGCCCGTCGGAATCCCTCGAACGCGGCTGAAAACCTGACCGAATACAACGAGCCAGAGGACGGGCTGCACCGCCCGCGTGAACAATTCGGTTGGGTCGCGCAGGACCTTTTTGAGCTCCACTTCCGCGATCGCGGCGGTCTGCGTGAACAAACCGGCCAGCGCGGATGATTCAGCCCAAGCGGCTGGCTGTGCGTCGAGCCTGGCGGACGTCACGGTAACTGCCTCCTTCCTGAATCGAGCCTCCGCTGAAGTGGGCGAAGACATCATCGAGCGTGGCATCAGGACCTACGGTCGCTTTCAGCGCGTCTGGTTCTCCGACGGCCGCGACCTTCCCCTGATGCAGAATCGCCAACTCGTCGCAGAGTTCGTCAGCTTCGTCCATGTCATGCGTTGTAATCAGGACCGTCATTTGCGATTCCTGCTGCAAATCCTCCAGCCGGTCCCACACAGCGTGTCTCGCCACAGGGTCGAGTCCAATCGTCGGCTCATCGAGAAACATCACCGTCGGGCGATGCAACATGGCCTGCGCCAATTCGAGCCGCCGAATCATTCCGCCTGAGTAAGTCTTCACAAGGCGCTTGCCGGATTCGGTCAGGCCCATGAATTCAAGCGCTTCGGCAATTCGGCCCTTTCGCTCGGCTCTAGGCATGCCGTAGAGCTTCGCGGACAGCATCAAATTTTCAAATCCCGTGAGGCCGCCGTCGGCGGAGAGCAGTTGCGGGACATAGCCGATGTGCCTGCGCACCTGGGCGGGAGCGCGCACGATGTCGAATCCTGCGACGCTAGCCGTGCCCGATGTTGGTTCGAGGAGCGTCGTGAGCATTTTGATCGTGGTGCTCTTCCCAGCGCCGTTTGGTCCGAGGAGGCCAAAGATCTTTCCGCTCGATATACGCAGATTCAACGCGTCGACAGCGGTCATCTCGCCAAATTTCCGCGTCAATTCATCAGTTTTTATCGCGTACGCTTCGCCGGTTTGAAGTGTAGTTTCCATTGGCTCCATAGAAATGGTAGCGCGTGGGTGCGCACGGTGCGGCGCTTTGGCGAGAATCTCATATCTCGCGAGGCTGACCAACATCGCCGCGCAACAGAGTGACGAGACGAGGGCTAGAAGGGTTTCACGCGCCGGTGAGCGCTGGCGTGGCTGTTGCCTGCTAAATCGCATCGGGGGACCCCCGATTTTGTGCCGAGATATTGGCGGCTCGGTTGTTTGTTTTGTTGGATTTACGCCCGTTTCTAATAATTTGGTGTGTCGAGAAATATTGAAGAGAATTTGGCGATCGTTGTACGTCCAAGCGGTTCGGTTTGGCTCAGTGTTGCGCGAATTTCGTTTTGCGCCTCGATGCCGGACGAAAATCGGTCCGGCGCTACATGCTGATTGCTGGCGAATTTTGGAATCGGTGGAGGGGCCGAAAATCGCCGGCAGGATGCCGGCGCTACGAGTGCATCGTTGCCTTGCGTCGGCCGGGGTGGTGTTTTTGTAGCGATTAGAGATGGGGTCCGAGTTTTGTTTTGTGCGGATTACGGGCGTTTTTAATCGTTTTGGTGTAGCGATTAGAAATGCATCGGGGAGTGGGCTGTTCGGCCGTTTAAATGGCTTCGGGGTAAAAAGGTGACTAATGACGACCGGGGGCGGGCAGGGACACCCTGTCGCGCCTGGTCGTATTACTGCTTCGTAACTACATTCTCCGGTCATAGTCGGAAACCAACGTAGCAGGCGGTTGGCGGGTCGTCAAACGAGAAAGTTGTAAGGATTTTGGCGCGAGACCCACCCTTGCTGCGCAAGGACAACGCCTTCGTTCTTATCGAGGGGCACCCGAAACACCGAGACCCACGACTGGAGCGTGTCGCTCATCGTTGACGCAACATCGTGTGCGACATATCATGGGCCACTTTTTAGGCGGCGACTGGAGCGAATCATTGCTCGAACGCATTTTCAAGCTCACTGAAAATCAGACTACTGTTCGGCGTGAGTTGCTCGCCGGACTGACTACGTTTATGACGATGGCATACATCATCGTCGTCAATCCGCGCATGTTGGCTGATGCCGGGATGCCGATCGAAGGAGTTCTCTTCGCAACGTGTATTTCGGCGGCTGTGGCCACGCTGGTGATGGGCGTGTGGGCGAATTATCCAATCGCGCTCGCGCCCGGAATGTCCCTGAATGCTTATTTCACCTATACGATCGTCCTCGGCCGTGGCGTTCCCTGGCAGACGGCGCTGGGCGTCGTGTTCCTTTCCGGATGCCTCTTTCTGATCCTGACGCTGACCAACGTTCGCGAGCAAATCGTGAACGGAATACCGGACTGCTTGAAACATGGCACGGCGGCGGGCATCGGTCTGTTCATCGCATTCGTCGGAATGCGAAATGCAAAGATAATCGTTGCAAGCCCCGCGACGTTCGTCACGCTGGGCAATTTCGGAGACCCTGCAGTTCAGATTGCCGCGTTTGGATTGATTCTCACCGCGATTCTGATGGCGCGCCGAATCGGAGGCGCAATTTTAATTGGCATCGTCGTCACCACTCTGGCCGGGCTTCTGCGCGGGCTAAGCCAGTGGCCGTCGCACATCTTCTCGCTTCCGCACCCCGGAGGCACGCTGCTCAAGCTCAATCTCGGCGGGGCGGCACGCATCGGACTGGTCGAACTGATTTTTGTTTTCTTTTTTGTGGACCTCTTCGACAACGTCGGAACGCTAGTCGGCGTGTGCGAACAAGGAAAATTCCTGCGCGACGGGAAGCTGCCCCGCGCGAGCCGCGCTTTGCTTGCGGACGCCATCGGCACCATTTTCGGCGCGGCGACGGGAACCTCCACCGTAACGAGTTACATCGAAAGCGCCGCGGGCGTCGCGGCCGGAGCGCGCACGGGCCTCGGAAATCTGCTCATCGCCGCTCTTTTTTGCGCGGCGCTCTTCTGCGCGCCTCTGCTTACGGCGATTCCCAGCTACGCGACCGCGCCCGCGCTCATACTCGTCGGCTCGCTCATGTGCGAATCCATCGCCAAGGTTCATTGGGACGATTTCAGCGACGCATTTCCCGCGTTTCTCACCGTGCTAGCCACACCGCTCACATTTAGCGTAGCCACAGGGTTAAGCCTGGGCTTGATTTCCTTTACATTCTTGAAAATCGGCGCGGGAAAGTATCGCGAAATCAGTCCACTCATCTGGATTCTGACCGTGCTGTTTCTGCTACGATATGCCTACTTGGCGGTCCAATAACACATAGATTACGGACAGGGCTTGGCGCATTTCTGGCTCGGATAACAGTGCGATAGGAGCAAGCCAAAGGTAACGGAAGTCCCGGGGCTGAAGGAGTCTGTGTGAGGACTGTGGCCCGCGGTCTTTGAGACGAGGCAACGAATGGTTCTCGACGCCGATTTCCCGTAGCTAAGTTCAACTGCCAGCCCAAAATGCACGTCACGGTTTCGAGGCGGTCGCGGATTTCCTGCTGCCACGCAAGTAACTGTAAGCCGCTGCTCCAGATAACGCAGCCGCCAGGATGGCGACCGCTACCACGATCACGACATTCACGCGTCCAGATCCGGCGAAGTGCGTCCTCTCTGCCACAAAAGCCACAACGAGAACAGGAAGGATAAAGGAGCTGATTGAGAAGACTAAGCGAGCGGTGAATCTTGGGTAAGAGCCAATCCATGCGACGGTTGTCTCTCTTCGTCCAAGGCGGGCGTACTCTGCAAGGTGCAACGCAAAATAAAGTTGCACTGAGATTATGATGAACAGTCCCCAGCGTGATGCAGTCTCGACCGGAAACTTAACACCAAACGCCTCCAATGACTCTCTTGACCGATCGGCTTCTGCTCGCGCTATTCTTTCGATACCGTCAAGACTAATATCTTGGTAGTCCGATGTGATTTTGTTGAGTTCGTAGAAAGCATCCACAAAAAGCCCGTGTCTCCATCGATCCGGGTACCTTGCAATAAGAATCGCCTGCCCGTCCACTAGAACAACGGGAACTTCGGTAGCAACGAAGAGAGAAACTCGTTGCTGCTTCAAATCAAGAGTCGAAAAAGCGTGCCTAACGAACTTATCGCGTAGCGTTTGAGCAATATCTGAATGCTCCTCAGCCAAGAAAGGACCATACTCAAGTTCGACAGTCGGGTAACTACGGGAGGCGTCGACGGCCTGCCAATTGATCAGACGGTGAACTGGGCCAGATGACCAGTCCTCGTACCAGGCCTCACCCGTCAGCGACCCGCACCCCCACCCAATCTGGTGATCCTTCAGTCGGTCCCAGAGCTTGTGGAAATCGGCGAGGCTTTCGGGCTTGCGTGCCTCAATCGCGCCGTCGTCTCCCGATCCGAGCGGCTGGCCGCGAGTTGTATCGACCACCTCGAAGCCCCACGCCCTGGGATGGAATTTCGTGTTGTACCGTTTGCCGTTGATTTCAACCGCTTTTGGAAGACGGCTGGTTGGAGACCCGTCGAGAGGATTGCAAAATTCATTCTTTGCCCCCTTCAGTTCATTCACGGCTGCGTTATCCAAAAAGGCGGAATCCCAAGTCCGTGTGATTTCCACAATGTCACGAATTTGTTGGTGCGCGACCTCGGTTTCTGATTTTGGCGGCGAGAACACGACGACAAGCAAACCCAAGCAGGCCGCCAGCAAAGTGAAATGAACGGTTCTAAGATGTTCCAGGAAATCTTTGTCAACAGCCGATGATGGTTCCTGATTAGAATCGGGGGTGCGTTTGAACGGCCGACGGAAGAACTTTGGCATTTAGTATCCCTCGTCGTATGGACCCCAAAACGCTACCCAAACGAAACATGGCAAGGGGTCAGCCAGACATTGCCGCTTGTCAAAACCGATGTCAAGGTTTCAGTCGTGCCGGGGCAGTCCGGGTTGGAACGCTGGTCGAACACACCTTCGGAATTCCGGAGCAGCGTGACAAGACGACGGCAAACTCGCAAAGTGCGGCATGTTGATCAAAAATGACGCGGTTATTGGGCACGTGGAGATCTCGACGAGGATGAATTATTGGCCGCAGTCCCTTCTTGCTGGATGCAACCATCGCGATTGAGTCAGCATAAAAAACCGGTGAAATTCCATTAGGAGGCATAGCTCGGGCCCGAGCCGCGGTAGGACTCGACGTCCGGATTCTGCCGATCAGGGCGCGGGAAGCTCTACTGAAGCAGAGGGGCGCCGCCGAGATGCAGGTCGGAAGGCGATTAGTGGTGTTTCTGCTACGATATGCCTGCCTCGCGGTCGAATAGCTCGTCGCCGCCGCGGTTTGCATTGTGAAAGTTGGAAACGTGCCTCGCTACGTGATTGGTGTGGATATCGGCGGAACGAAGGTCGCCGCCGGACTTGTAAACGAACAAGGCGAGATCGTGTTTCAGTTGCGTAAGCCCATGGCTGCCAAGGGTACGGCCGGCGAGGGGCTCGCCGCGGTGAAGTCGGCGATCGACGCTGTCTTTGAGGCCAAACCCGAAGCGCGTCCTGAAATTTCCCGCATCGGCCTCTGCGCTCCTGGCCCGCTCGATCCTATCAAAGGCATCATCATCAATCCGCCAAACGTCCCCTGTTGGAGAGATTATCCGCTCGTGGAAGAAATTCAGCGGGCATACGGCTTGCCGGTGTGCCTAGAAAATGATGCCAAGGCTGCCGCGCTCGCGGAGGTGCGCTGGGGCGCGGGACGCGGATATCGAATCGTGTTCTACGCGACGCTCGGGACAGGAATCGGCACGGGCATGATTTTGGACGGCAAAATTTATCATGGACGCACCGGCGCTGCCGGTGAGGGCGGACATGTCAGCATCGACTATCGAGGACCAAAATGCGCATGCGGCAAGCACGGCTGCATCGAGGCGCTGGCAGCAGGACCCGCCATTGCGGAGCGCGCGCGCGAAAAATTGCTGGCGGCTAATTCCCCGGAGTCAAAGCTCCTAAATTTGGCACATGGCGACGTGCGCGCTGTCACCAGCGAAATGGTGGGCGAAGCTTTCGCTGCAGGGGACCCAATCGCCAAAGCGACGCTTGAAGACACGGCTGACCTGCTGACAGTGTGGATCGGGAACACGATTGACCTTCTCGAGCCTGAGATTATTGTGATTGGAGGCGGTGTGGCGAAGATGCTGGCGCCATTCTTTGGCCGGATCCGTGAGAGGTTGCCCGAGTGGTGTGTTAATCCGACGCCGCTAGATATTCCCATCGTGCACGCTCGGTATGCCGGCGATTCGGGAATCGCGGGGGCAGCAGCTTTGTGCGACTAGCGCAATGCCGCTGCCGATGCCGAACACGCACGCCCACAAGCTCTTCCCTCGCCACAATGCGATCACCAGAGATGGAAGAAGCCGTCCTGGCGAACGATTCTTACGGCGACACCGAAGAGATCGGCGAGACGCTTTTCTGTGAGTAGTTCGGTTTTTTTTCCGTCGGCGAGGATTTGGCCTTCACGCAGGAAAATGATTCGATCGATTTCGGGAATGATGTCGGAAATATGATGGGTCACGAGCAGGATCCCAATTCCCTGCTGGGCGAGACTTCTCATGGTTTCCTGAAGATGGCGCTGGGCTTCGATGTCCAAGGCCGTTCCGGGTTCATCGAACAGGAGCGTTTTCGGATCGTGGACCAGGGCACGCGCGAGCAGTACTCGCTTGGCTTCTCCCGAGGATAATTCAGCGACGGGTCTCGCGACCAGGTGCGACGCATTTAGGCGTGCCAGCGCCGATTGCGCGCGGGCGATGAGTTCCGGTTCGATCTGATGATGAGTGAAAATTCGAGTGCTGCTGAAAAAGCCCGAGAGTACGACGTCGAGTCCAGTCGCTTCCGACGTGCACAAGGCCAAGAGGTCGGGCGAAACGATTCCGAGCAGCGAGCGCAGCTCGAAAATGTCCCATTGGGCTCTGCCGAAGATCTGAATCCGCGAGTTTTCGCTCGCCAAGGGATAGCATTCGCGCGTGATGGTTTTGATTAGCGTGGATTTTCCGCATCCGTTGGGACCCAGGATGCAGACATGTTCGCCCGCGGCTATGCGAAGCGTGATTTCGTGTAGCGCGGTGCGAGCGCCGCGCATCACGGTCACATTCGAGAGTTCCAACAGCGCCAGATTTTGTGGATCGATACGAGTTCCCAATATCAACGGCCCAGATATTCTTCGTTCCGAAAGCTCGGGCAATCTCAGCGTTTCTCCACATCATTGTAAGCGAGGTCGCAATGCAGGCGAAGTCGTAGCGCGAGCGAGGTCGTATTGTCAGCGCGGTTGTCTGGCTGGCGGGGGCGTGGTGTTGGCGGGGCGCCGCCGTGGCATAGCAGCACCCCGCCAGTGGTTTACAACGACCGCAGGAAGTTCAGCAAGTCCTGCTTTTGATTTTGCGTGAGTCCGCGAAACTGGCCGATCACGCCGTTCGCCTCGGAGCCCGAACTTGCATGAGCGAGAATCGCCTGCTGCAAGTCGGCTGTGCGGCCGTCATGCAGGAAGAAAACTCGCTGGCCAACGCCCCACAACGGCGCCGTGCGGAATTGCGACGGTCCCGCCGTACCTTGGCTGACGCCGTCCGCGAGGCCCGAGCCCATATTGTGAACGAGCAAATCCGAGAATAGATTTGCAGTCACATTACTGATCCCGGCAGGCGCGTAATACGATGGCCCCGTCTGCATGGAAGGCGTATGGCAAAGCGCGCAGCCGACGCCGGCAAACACCTTGGCGCCGTTCTGAACGGACTGCGAGCAGCCGGCACCGGTGCACGCAGGCGTGGGTTGATCGAGCATGCGCATGAACGTCGCGAACATGACGATGTCGCTCGGAACAGCAGCGGAATCGCTGCCGGGCGCGAGGAAATTCGTCCCGTCCTCCGGTGTGACGTTTAACAAGCAGCTTTGTGGAACCGGGTTTGGCGGATAGCCTCGCTCGTCAGGGAACATTTCGTTCGTTACTCCCATTTCGACGTTGTAGGCTTCGCCGGCAAAGAGATTGAGTGATTTGTTTTGAGCTTTCCAACCGAATCTCGAAATTGTGCCGTCGTTTCCATTGCGGTTTGGCTGGCCAGAAATACCGAGCTGCCGTTTCAGGGAAGCGTTTGCCTGCGCGTTGTACATGATCGTTTCATCCGTAATCGCTTCGATCATGCCCAGCCCGAAGAGAGGAGTGGGAATTCTGAAGATTACATTTCCCTGGGCCTGCGCCTGCTCGAAATTGGGTTGTGCCAATTGGCAACTCTGAGCGTCGCCCCGGTTGGCGATCGTAAATAGGTCGTGAACGCCTCCGTCTGGTGTGCTGGTGAGGCTCCCGTTTGAATTGGTGGTGTAAATGAAGCGAGCCTCACGAACAGGGCCATCTGCGGTGATAAACGATGGAATTGCGTTCGTCGCATTGTCAAGAGTCGCCACGGCGATCTGCGGATTCGGCCCGATATTCGGATAGGCTGTTGTACTTGGACTTGATCCGCCGACTGCAGGCTGCGCGTGGCATCCCGAGCATGAATTCATGTTGAACCCCGGACCCAAACCGGTGGGCACAGTTTCCACCTCCTGAAAACGGTTCGATCCGTTCGTGAAATAATCCACTTCTTCAGGGGACAATCCCTGCACTGGCATACCGGCGCTAATTGGCGCGCCGCGCGGGCCGGGATCTTGCGCTCCCTGTCCCTGTTGCCCGGGATTACCTTGTCGTCCTTGCTGGCTGTACGTAGTTGAAACTGTAGCTAGCAGCAGAGCCAGTGCTGCCAGCACAAACGAGGAATTTTTCATGTCCGCCCTCCCGTAGAAGATTTCGGCACATTTACGACACACTTTATTTCGTTGGCTGCTTCGCTTCGGTTGCTCCGTTTCGGGTCAAGTCCGCCCTCTCTCCGAAATGAAACCGTTACAGGGGGGAACACGGCTCCGCGCCGGGTTTGTTAGTCAATGCCTCTGTGAACATCTCTGCGGCAGGGCTGGTTTGCCTGTGGGCCTGAAGACTGGGGTCGCGGGCTCACGTCAAACGGGCCTAACTCCCCTCCCAAACCGCGCGAACTTTGAAACTTGCATTTCTTTTCGCGCCGGACCTGGAAGGTTGGCCCGTCGTTGGAGCGCATCGTAGTGTGAGAGTACCGGAGAGTCTATTACCCTGTGGTGCAGGAGGAGGTCAGGCGAGCGAACTGGCCAAACAGCCTACTGTTTGTGCGGAAGGACAGTACCTGGAAATTTTCATCGTGTCGGAGGAACGCCACGGAAAAAAGCCGCGCCGTTCGCATTTCTATTACGACTATTCGACGACGAAATTGACTGAGCGGACCGGAGTGCGCTCTCCGCCAACTTCGCCAGCCTGCATATCCAAACGATAGGAACCCGGCGGCAGGTCATCGAATGGAACTTTTAAGCCCATCGCAATTACGGGGCTTCCCTTCACGATAAATGTGTCGGTTTCGATTGCACCGGACGCCATCATTTGTTTCCCGGTTTTCGGATCAACGATGCGATAGCCGATTCGCACGGAGGGTGGATTCGCGGCCGACAAGCGCGGTTCGTAGATTTGCGTATAAATGACAGTCTTGTCCGTCTTCTTGAAATGATTGCTGCCGGACGGCACGATTTCGTAGTCCCTCACGATGAGCGGCGTTCGATCTTCCATGAGCACCGCGTCCAATTCAGTGCCCGTATCGGCCACTTTCTGCACGTTATTACTTAACGCCAGTCCGCTGAGAGTTAATTTCTTGCCGTCGTATGGCTCGATCAAAAGCGGCATCTCGTATTTTCCGAAGCTCTGTCCTCCGGACGATAGAGCAATCGTCAAGCGATACTGGCCCGGCGCAAGTGTAAATTGATTCTGGTAATACCAGGGCGCGTCGGTGAAATGTTTCAATTCATCTTTGTCAAAATCTAGCGCGACAGCATCGCTGAAGCGCCCGCCTACTGTGCCATCCGGCTTGTAGGCGATTCCAAGAATGTTGACGTCCGAATGAAATCTTCCCTTCACTTTCGCAAACTCGACCGATGACGACACAATATTCATCGAGAGATCCACTCGAGCTTCATTCGGCGCGGTATAGAAAAAGGGCGCTTCGAGCGTTCCTCCGATATTGCCGGGAACCGAACCCGTCGCGCGCGCTTCGAGCGCCTTTTCCACCGGCCGCCCGGCAAGGATGTCGGCAGGCTTCACGTTGCAGTAGCCGCTCCGAGAGCGCACATTCGTGCCTCCGCGGTCCACTTTCACTTTCAGTGTGTGGCAGGATCCGTCCACAGATTCCTCGGGCGCGTATCCCAGAAGATAGTAGGCACTCTGATCGCGCGCGATTTTCTCGAGCCCCGAGAGCAGGTCATTCGTATTCAGTATCGGAAATCCGCCCGTGCCTTCGGCGAGCATCCACAGAACTTGCTGATTGTTGCTCGGCAAGTCTGGGAACGACGGCACGATCGATCGAGATTGAGTAGCTAGCGGTGACCCGGGGCTCCCTGTGCTGCCACCTCGCCCTCCGCCTCCGGTACCTCCAGCGCCTCCCTTGCCACCTCCGCCGCCCGCGCCGCCCTTGCCTCCTCCACCGGTGCCTCCACCTGTTCCTCCTCCCGTGCCGCCGTGGCCGCCGCCTCCGCCCGTCCCGCCTCCACCCGTTCCGCCTCCACCGGTTCCCCCACTTCCTCCGTGCTGAGGCGCGGCCCAAATCGGTGAACCAGACATGCGGTACGCCGCGAGAACCAGCCTGGGCTGCGAAGCGTTTTCGCGTGGCTCGCGTGATTTCGCAGCAATATATGTGGGCGCGGTTCGATCGAATTCATCCCGCCGCAGCAACGCGCCGGGGGCAACAAGGCCGCGAACATCCAGCGGATATATCGCAACGTTGGATTTGTTACAGGAGTCAATCGTAGCCGTCAGTTCCGACATAATTTCCTCTGTAGCCGGAAATCCCGAGGTGAAGAAAACAAGAGTCTTTCTTCCAGGAATTGACGCAAGATCTTTGGCGAGATCGCGTAACGCAATCAATACTGTGCGCGCGCCAAAGTTGGCCTCTTCGCCGCTCAACGATGTGAGCCCAGCAGGCGCCGACAATCCGCCAGACGTGCCGGCCAGCCCAGGCGTCGCGGCCGCCACGGATACACCAGAAGTATCGGTCGCCGGCGCGTTCGGATTGACTGAAGAACTCCGTAGCCCCGCCACGGCAGCTTTGAGCCTGGCAACATCCGGAGTGAAGTTCTGAGTCACTTGAACAACGCCGCCAAAGTTGACGATGGCCATCACGCGATCCGGGCCAGCATTTGAATCAATGAATTTCGCGGCTGCGGCGCGGGCGCGCGCCTGATCGCCGAAATCCATCGTGGAATTGTCGAAGAAAAGAATCATGTAATGGCGCCGCGCGGCTTCAGATCCGGCCGCATCCGCGCCGAAATAAAAGCTGTTCACCTTCTGCTGCTTGTTATCCTCAAAAACCTTGAAATCGTCGGCGGTCAGGTCCGTGACGTAGTTGCCCTTCTTGTCGGTGACAATTGCGTCTACGCGAACGAGCCGCGATTCACTACGAATGACAGGTCCCGGCGCGGCTGGCGCCTGGTCTTGCGCCCCAGCCGCTCCCGGAGCGGCAGGCGCTTGCTGCGATCGAACGGATTGAGAAGCCGGAGGTGCGGAAGCATTATTGGCGGGAGTTTGCTGCGATTGAGCGAACGCCGTCAACCCGGCACCGCGGCATGCAAACCACGCCGTAACGGCCGCGATAGCGATGATCGCAACAAGGACAACAAATTGCCGTGATTTCATGGCTTCCTCCTTAATACGGAATCTCGACCATTCCATTTTCTGCCGCGATCAGCGATGTCTCCGAATCTCGAACGACCATGCGCACCATGTACGCGCCGGGCTTGACGTCAAAATTCGATTTCACCGTCATTCCGGTTTGCTCCAGCTTCGTCAATGTCGTGTCGCGGAGGCGCAGCTCAATCGTTTTCTCATTGCCGGTAATAAAATTGCCGTTGCGGTCAAACAAGGCCGCGACGATAGTCAGATTATTCTTGTTCCGCCCATCTTCCTTGCGAAATTGAAGACGATTCACATTGAAGCGAGTCAACACGGCGAGTTGCGCATCCGACTTGTCCGATTTATAGAACTGCGTATGAAGCTCGGCAGGAAGATCGTGAATTTCTTCCTGGGAAAACACGGCCTCTTCGATCTGCTGCTTGGCAACTTCCGCCGGATCGGTGCTGTGCTTCGGTGCGTAGTAACCGCGGCGAGCCTGGATCGTATATTTTTGTTTGGTTGCGAGCGTCACTTTCAATTCGTGAAATCGCCCGTCAAGCTTCAAGCTTATGGGCGAAAAACCCAATAAATATGATACTTCGGGCGCTCCCGCAGCCTGCCGGAAACCTGCATCGAGATCATTGTTGTTGTGAAAAAAGACAGCGCCCGTGCCGTCGGCAAGCTCCTCCAAAATATCGGCCTGCATATTTTGGGAATTCAGGTAAAGCATGCTTTTAGGGCCTGCTGCGGCCGGCGAACCCGTGAAATCCCGCGAAACATCCTGCCCGTCATCCGGCGTATAGAGGCCTCTTGCATCGAGGGTGTTGATCAAAACATTCGCGCGTGTCGCCTTGTCAATCAACTCTCCGAGTTCGACTTCGCGTCCATAAAATAAAAATCCCGGCGAGACCAGAACGATGCTGCGCTGGCCCGGAAGCACGGAAATGCGCCGAATAATTTCCTGAAGCCGTCGAAACGAATAGTCAATCAACACATTGCCGGCCGAAACCATCGAGTAAGCCGTTGTCGTAGCCAGACTCGCCGCTGCAGGCGACATGCGCGTGTCATTGTTGTACGCGCACGCCAACGCATCCGCAGTTGCCACGGCCATTGCAGTTTGGTCGTTGTGATCTACGATCAGGCTCGCTTCGTAGAAATTCATCATGGGGCAGCCTGTCGTTCCCGTCGCATCGCCCGCCGTCACCTCGCGCGGTATCAGCACAGCCAATTTCTTCCGCAGCGCGTCGCGGTCGTCCGTAAAATCCACCTGATCCTGACCCGATACTGTGAACAGCGCGACTCGATCCGACGGTTGGACAGTAGACGTGAGGTAGCGCATCGCCGCAAGCCGGGCTTGCACGAGATCTCCCATGCTCAAATGCACGTCGTCGAAAAGCAGCGCGACAAATCGCGAAGGCAACGCCGCTGCGGTCAGCTTACCCGTCTCATCCACATCAGCAGCCGGCTTCGTCACTGGCGCGGGCTGTACCGGTGCCGGAGGCCTTTCGACGGAAAAATGCGTGACGATTTGCGGCTTGCGGCTATCGAAAAGCTGGAAGTCGTCCTTCTTCAGATCTGCGACGGCGTGCCCCGTCCCGTCGCGGACAACAACGCGGACGAGAACCAAGTTTACAGGCACCTTGAATGTCGTCGTTGATTCATGCGTGCTCATTTCCGCCACGGGATCGCTCGCGGGATTCGAATCCTGCGATGTGATCGGTGACGACGGCGCAGGCGCCGGAGACGACTGGGGTGCGGCGGTTGAATTCGGTGACGGCGAAGCGGAACTTGGTGCAGCAGGAGTCGGCGGAGTCTGCGCGCGCAAAGGAACCACGACTCCTACGCAGCAAAGCCAAAGAAAAGTGAAAAGAAAAGTAAAAGGTAAAGCGAGGCCGCTTCTGGGTAGACGTCTCACTGTCGAAATGCCCATGGGGAACAGCCTGAAACCTCGGCGTTCCTATTCGAGCATCCACCCCTATGCTCAATCAGATCGCACACTGTCGGGAGCTGCGGATGACTTTACTTTGGCGTCATGCTTCTGTCAATTGCCGGGCGCGCCGGTCTAAGTTGTCGGCTTATCAGGAATCGGTTGCGTCGCCAGGAAATCGTCGCGGAAGCGAAGCATGTACGATTCGAGCAGTTCCGCAATGCGGACGGGCTTGGACGATTTCAAAACGAAGCCCGCGTGATGGTGCTTCTTTACACGCAAGTGAATCTCGGGCTCAGTGTAGCCCGAAGTATCAGGCTCGGCCTGTCGTGCAAGCGAGAGGATCACCCCGGCGTAATCTCGCCCTTGCTTCGGAAGCGCGTACGGCTCTTTCCCGCCAGCAATCTCAATGCTCGCCCACTCTCGCCAGAGGTTTACGCCCGTAGCCGCTTCCACCACGTCCGCGATGTATGCTCCGCCCACTCGCGATGCAATCTCAATGAAATAGAATCTTCCATCTTCGTGAGCGCGAAGATATTCCGCGTGCGCCACGCCGCGTACGAGCCCGAGACCTTCGATTACCTCCCTATTGAGCTTGAGCAACGATTTCGAATCCGCCGAAGTGCGGGGAAGCGTCCGGGTGGTGAACACGCCCCCGTAATGCGCCGTTTCAAACGGCGGCTTTCCATAGGCGTGAGCCTCGGCAAAAACGACTTTTCGTTCGGACACGATACTGTCCACGTGAAACACGTCGCCGGGAATGAAATGTTCCAGAAGATAGAATGATTGCTGGTCGCCAAGCTGATCGAGCCAGGGCCAGAGCTCTTCGGCCTTGTCGATTTTCTTCATGCCGATGCCGGAAGCCTGAGAGCGCGGCTTCAAAAGCCAGGGCGGCGGGACTCGCGCGAGATAATTTCGAATCGCATCGTAGTTCAACACGTGCACGAATTCCGGGACGAGAATCCCGGCATCCTGCGCTCGCGATCTCATCGCCAGCTTGTCCCGAAAGTACCGCACCGTCGTAAGGCCCATTCCAGGGACGCGCAGGTGCTCGCGGAGCGCCGCCGCATTCTCCATGTCGAATTCGTCGAGCGCCACAATTCGATCGATTGGCCTTGTGCGCGCGATGTAGCTGACGGAATAGATCAGATCCTGCAGCGGGATCTCACCGGGAATCAGGAAAACTTCTTCGAGTGCTTCGCGCGGCCAGTCGGCATCGCGCAGCTTTTCCACGGTCACGAGCAGCACGCGAGCTCCCTGCTCTTTGCAGGCGCGCATGAACTCCTGCCCTTTCTCGTAGGAAGTAAGGCAAAGGATTGTGAGTGGTTGCTTGCTCGGCATCAGGAATCTCCGGCGAATCCGAGGATCGGTTCTTCAGCCGCCGCGTGAATCAGGAAACGCGGATTATACAGTGGACTCCTGCGCGGGAAATAGAAATTGAAGGAATGGCCCAACACGTTTTGCCCAGGCGGCTTCGTTGTGCTCGCCGCCCTCGATGATCTCGACGTGAAGATCTCGATCGAGAGTCCAGCCGCGATGCAAAAGAATATCGCGAAGTCTCTCGACCGTGGGAATGAGCCGCGCACCTTCGCGCGTCCCAGCATCCATCCAGATTCTCGGCCGGTGAGCGATGCTTACGTCCTCAACGTATCGGTGAATCCAGCCTTGGCCCCACCAAATCGAAGGCGAAAGTGCGGCGATTCGTCCGAACACGTCCGAGAACTGGAGTCCCGCATATAGCGCAAAGAGCCCGCCCAACGACGACCCGGCAATTCCCGTATGCGCCGGCCCTGCCAACACGCGGTATTGCGTTTCGATGAATGGTTTCAACTCCCGCAAAAGCATTCGCGAGTAGCGGTCCGCTCTACCTCCGCCCAAGCGCAGCATCCGAGTGGGCGTGTATTCACGCACGCGAATTTTCCCGATGTTGTATATCCCGACGATGATTAGCGGACGGATGGTACCGGAATGAATCAGGCTGTCCGCGGTCTCCCGGACTTTCCAGTTCATTCCTGGAATGAACGATGTTGCGGGATCGAATAGATTCTGCCCGTCTTGCATGTACAGAATCGGAAAATGGCGATCCTGCTGCTCGTCGTAATCTGGAGGGAGATAAACGATGACGTCGCGTTCATTTCGGAGAATGCGCGATCGCATCTGTTCGTGTTTTCGAAGTTGACTATCGCTCAACGGCGGGAATCTCCCGCGCGGGTGGCGTGCGGTTTGCGGGAAACGCGATATGAACGAGTGAATACTGCGATGCGCGGCGTGAGGTTCAGGAGCATTTCAGTCATCATCAGAATTGAAGCATATCAAATCTACGGGTCTTCAGTGCGAAGGCCGGCGCCGGAAAATTGCAGCGCCGCACTGGCCTGCCCCTGTTTGCCCTGAGTTTCGAAGGGAGTTTCGAGGGGGTTTCGTGCGGCATTGCCAAGGCCAACTCCCCCGCTAGGAGCGCGCATCGAGGGACGCGACTCAGCAGCTCAGCGATCCAGAAATGCCCGGAGTCGGGAGTAGCCGGCGCGGCTGACCGGAAGCTGCGCGCCATTCGGTAAGATGGCCACGTAGCTATCTTTTCCGTAGGGCTCGAGCCGGGTGACGCGTTCCAAATTCACGATGTAAGAGCGATGGATGCGCAGAAATCGCGATGGATCGAGTGCCGCTTCAAGGCTCGCGATCGTCTGCTGCTTCAAGTGCTTCTTGCCTTCGGAAGCGAGCGCGACGTAGTCGTCCTGAGCCTCCACGTAGTCGAGCTTCGAAACTGGAATGATGAAAACTCGGGTGCCGTCGCGCACCGGAATTCGATCGAGATATTGAGCGGGAGGACGCGCGGCAGCGGCGAGTTCCGACGCTGGAAGCGCGGCCTGGGGCTTCGCGCCGCTCAGGCGATCCTTCGCGCGCGAGAGCGCAGCCTCGAATCGTTCGGCGCCAATCGGCTTGAGCAAATAATCCACTGCGTGCACTTCAAACGCGCGAATCGCATGGCTGTCGTACGCCGTAACGAAAATTACCGCGATATCGTTTCCAATCAGCTCGAGGACTTCGAACCCGTCGAGCTTCGGCATCTGGATATCGAGGAGCAGCAACTCCGGCTTCAGTTCGGTGATCGCTTTCACGGCTTCGAATCCATTTGCGCACTCAGCCACAATCTCAACTTCCCGATGCGACGCGAGATACTCGCGCAGAATCTGCCGCGCAAGCTCCTCATCATCCACGATCACGGCGTGGATTTTCTTCGAGGCATCGCTCGTCACGTAGCCACCTCCTCTCGTTGAGCCGGCAACGCGAGTGCCACGCGAAATGAGTCTCCCTGCTGAGTCACTTCGAAGCGCGAGAGTTCGCCATAGCGTGCCGCCAACCGCTGGCGCACGTTCGCGAGACCCACGCCATTTCTCCGCCGCCGCGGCGCGTCGGGATCAAACGGATTTTCAACGACGATCGAGAGTCTGCCATCGCGGCAATGCGCATCCAGGCGAATTCGGCCGCCCTCGATAAGATTCGCGATTCCATGCGCGACCGCATTTTCCACAAGCGGCTGAAGAAGAAGCGGGGGCACCTGCACTTCGAGCGCTTCCTTATCTATGTCCTCTTCAAGATTGACGCGCGAGCCGAACCGAATCTTCTCAACGGCGAGGAACGCGCGAATCAAAGACATTTCTTCATCCAGCGAAATTGACGATTTCTCTCCAAGCCCCAAAGTACGCCGGAGAAAATCGCCTAGGAGAATGCACATCTCCCGAGCCTTCGGCGGATCGGAACCCGCCAACGCGCTGATCGAGTTCAAGCTGTTGAAGAGAAAGTGAGGATTCACTTGTGCCTTCAAAGCCTTGAGTTCCGCTTCGCGCGCCAACACACTCGCCTGCATCACGCGCGTCTCTGCTTCCTGCGAAGCCTGCACCGCCAGAAGCACGTAATAAAAATTTACCGACAGAAGATACAGCAGCACGCCGGTCCCCAGCAGCAACGGAATCGTTCGCGGCAATCGGATCGCCAGATCGGGGAAATATCCGGTCGACGCGAGCGCGTGGCCCAGAAATTCCGCGGCGGCAATCCATATCACGCTGGCCATCAGCGCCCCGGCCAGATGCGTGGTTGCCATTCTGCTGAAGCTCGAGCGCTCGAATGGCGTCGCGCGGCACGAATACCACGCCGAGAGGCAAACGCACGCGTAGAAAAGGCAGAGAGGGAGAGAGAGGACAAGGGCTTCGCGCGCCGTCATTCCCGCGGTCACTGCCATCAGATAGGCCAGGAGCGCGACCAGCGGAATCCAAACCGCGAAATATAACGCGAGCCGCCGAATTTGGCTGACGATCGGATGCATGCGCGTTAGTTCTTGATGACCACGCTTCCGAACACGGCGCCGCCTTTAATCACCAGTCGCTTCGTTGGCGATCCCGCCATTGGCTGTTGATGCGTGCGATCCTGGTATTCTCCGAAAACTGCGGCGCCACGCACTGAAACCATCCATTTTTCCGGCACGCGGACTTCGCCGGCGCCGAACACCGCAGTCGCTTCCATTTCAGCGTAATCTCCTTCAATGTCCGCATCGGTAAGATCCACTTTGAACTCGCCAAAGACCGCCACGAGTTTCCCACCCTTGAAGTTCTGCGAAATGATGCGACGTCGAACCGCGCTGAATACCGTGACGAGATCAACCTCTGGGTTAGAAGTGTCGGAGCCCATCGTGGAACTGAAACTCTCTGCCCATTTCCCCACCCATACTCCCGCTTTTGTTTGAGGATTTCCTGACAGCGCGTGCCCCATCAGCCAGAGTCCCCACAAGATAATGGCAAGCGGCCAGAAGATCGCGAAGTTGACGTGGAAATAACCGTACTCGCTCAATAGAAGAAGAATGCCTGCAAGCGTCATCAACGCGCCCCAAAATCTCCCAGGGCCGGAGTGGAAGAGAAGGCCGGCGAGACCGAAATAAAGCAGGATCGCAGGCCAAAACAGGCTGAAAATGTGACTCGCGGAAACAATGCGGACTTGGTCCAGCAAGAAGATGACGCCCAGGGCGACTATGAAAAGCGGGAAGACGACGCCCGCGGGGAAACTCCGTTTGTTATTCGGCACGGTATTGTTCTCTGCCATAGCCTACGCCTTTACTCGCGCTCATGGTCTTGCGCCCTGCGATCGGCAGATATTTTGCTCAAGCTCATATTGTTGTCGCGCTTGGTGATGAGCAGCAGTCCCATTCCGAAGGCGACAAGTACGAGCGGCCAAAATCGCAGCAGTTGCTGCAGCGCTGGGCCGTCGCAGTGCATCGCCAGAACATTCCAGACGCCTTCAGTGACCATGGTGGCGAGCCAAAAATTTGCAGGGCTGAGGTGACTGTAACCCAACTCGCCCAGTTGAAACATGACTCCCAGCAAAATCAGAAGGCCCGCTCCGGCCATCGCCAGCATCGAGTTCGAAACCCCATCCTGCGAGGAAAATCGCCGATTCGTCTTCGCCATTGTGTTCTCTCCGGCATGAAGTGTGTCGCTGTTCATGTCGAGAGATTAAATGCAGCGCGGCGTAGAGTCTCGCGGTAATCGGCGAACGGCGGCTGGTTACCGGCAAACGGCGGTCGAGCGGGTACGAGGTGCGACGCCCTCATTCTTCGGCGCTAATCCAGCTTGCCTTGTTTCGCTTGCAGTTGCGCTCTCGCGGAACACGCCTGAACGCGCTACCTCATGGGACCGGCTTTACGGCATCTATGAGAAAGAACAGGCCTTCCGCGAGTGTGGGGTGGATGTATATGGCGCGCTTCATGAGCGTGTATGGCAAATTCGCCAACATCAGCGTGTAGAGAATGTGGACGGTTTCGCCGCCTTCGGAGGAGAGGATTGTCGCGCCCAGAATCCGGTCGTTCTCTGCGTTTACGATCAGCCTCATCAGTCCGGCGGTTTCATCGCGCTCGATGGCTCGCGATACTCGCGTCATCGGTACGCTGCCAATCTTCAGCCGGTATCCCTTTTCGCGAGCCTCTCTTTCCGTCAGGCCTACGCCTCCTAATTCGGGATCGGTGAAAACACAATAGGAAACGATTCGATTTTCGATGGAGAGGTTTTTTCCTTCGATGAGATTCGCAGAGACGATCTGGTAGTCGTTGTACGAAATATGAGTGAACGCTGGTCCGCCCTTCACGTCGCCGAGAGCCCAAATGCCCGGCACATTCGTTTCGAGTCTGCTATTGACCTTAATGAAGCCCTTTTTGTCGGTCGTAAGCCCCGCCCGTTCGGGCAGCAAATCTTCAGTATTTGGCCTACGGCCGGTGGCAACGAGAAGGTGCGAGGCGGAAATCGCGCGTGTGGCGCCCTGCTGGTCAATTGCGATGCGAACAGTTCCGTCCTTTCGTTCGACATTGGTGGCCCGAGCGTTCAGGAGGAACGTAATTCCCTCCGCCTCCAAAGATTTTTGCAATTCCGCAGCGACTTCCGGGTCCTCCCGCGGGACAATCTGCGCGGTGTTTTGGATGATCGAAACTTGGCTGCCAAAGCGCGAGAACATTTGCGCGAATTCGAGTCCAACGTAGCCGCCGCCGAGAACCACCAGATGCTCGGGTACCGTAGTCAGCTCCATGACCGTCTCGTTCGTCAGGTATCCCGAGTCCGCCAGCCCGGGAATCTCCGGTATCGACGGACGCGCGCCCGTATTGATGAAGATCTGGTCGCTTTCGAGCAACTCGGCGCCGACTTTTACTTGATGAGGGCCGGCGAATTCCGCGATTCCTCTGTACAGACGCAGACTCGGAAATTCACCAATCCGTTTGGTCTGGCTATTTCGAGCGTTCTCGACCACTTTATTTTTCTGAGCCACGATCGTATCGAGATTCACACGCATGCCGGTGGTCGACACGCCCCAACGCTCCGCGTTTCTGGCGTAGTGAGCGACTTGCGCGCGGGCAACCATCGTTTTCGTCGGGGTGCAGCCAGTGTTGATGCACGTGCCGCCGATGTTTCCCTTCTCCACGATCGCCACAGTGGATCCTCGGCCCGCGAGGGCATACGCCAGCGGCAAACCTGCCTGACCGGTTCCCAGAATTATCGCGTCGTATTTCATGAATCGACCACCTCCGGCACTGTAAGCCGCGAATCGCACCAGACCAATCGAACGGGCGAAGCGGGAGATGCGCGAGCATTATCACATCTCATTAGCGGATTGCCACGGCTCTGGAGTGATTCCGAAATCGCCTCAATGATCCTGATTTCGTTTCGCTGTACACACATCGTCCGAGGTGATAAAAGGTTCAAGTCCCCGGTGTTAGTTATCCGCCTCACAGGAGTCCCTGAATGCGGCAGAACTGGGACTTGGCCGTCTCCAGCGCGTTCCTCGCGGTAATATTCTTCCTTCTAGCGAATTCAAGTTGCTTCGCGCAGGGACCGGCGCCTGCTCCTGCGACTGCCGGGAACTCCGTGGTAAAGACGGATTCGCTTGAAGTGCACTCGGGACCGGATCAAACTAGCGCCGTGGTGCAGACGCTAAAAAAAGGAGACTCGCTGGTTCTGGGGCTGGAGATCAGGTCAACGGTTCACACTTGGTGCAGCGTCAAATTGCCCGGGCAAAACGCGCGTCTTGGCTACGTCGAGTGCTCGAGCCTCGAACCCACGGATCACCAGCCCGGCAATCAACCGGGCGCCGCCTCAGCCGCTAACCCAACCGGCGGACCGAAAGAAACTGCCGTTGCCGGAAAAACATCAGGGCCGCCAATTCATCTCCCCCTGGCGCGACCCGCCGCGGAATCTACGAGCGAATACGAGCGCGTCAAGGCAGTGGTAGTACACGACGGCACGCTCGACGGTCCGAAGATTTCGGAGTACGAGCGCGCCGCGCGGGCCGCCTCTTCTGTAACGATGGCTCGTGCGGCCATGGCGCATTATGCGGCTGGTAATTTCGAACTCGAACATGGCGACAGCGATTCAGCCGTGGAGCAATACCGCGCTGCTCTCCCCTTTGCGGCAAAACAGACGTCACTATCTTTCGGCATTCTCATGCGGCTCTCATACATTCATCTGGTCCGAAGCGAATTTTCGACGGCGCTCGGATATCTTGATAAAGCCGGGCAACTTGTTCCCGGCTCGGCAGCCGTGGCGCAACTTTCGGGACAGGCCTACTACGGTCTGAATCGCCTGGACGATGCAATCAAAGAGTGGCGTACCGCTCAACGCATCTCGCCAAATCCGGGGGTTGCCATGTCGCTCGAAAGAGCGGAGCGCGATCAGGCGGCCGAGGCGGATTCGCATCAAGGCGAGACCAGCCATTTCGTCCTTCATTACCAGGGCGGCGCAACGCCCGCACTCGCCGGCGAAATTCTGAGCACTCTCGAAGAGCATTTCCGTACGTTGCAAACGGCGCTGGACTTTACACCGGTTGAGCCCATCGGCGTCGTCCTTTACACCAAGCAGGAGTTTCGCGACATCACTCTTGCGCCGAGTTGGGCCGGAGGACTGAACGACGGCCGCATTCGCGTGCCGGTGGAAGGACTCAATTCAGTGACCCCGGAACTCTCGCGCGTCTTGAAACACGAACTGACGCACAGCTTCGTATATCAAATGTCGTTGGGGCGCTGCCCGACGTGGCTCAATGAAGGCCTGGCGCAATGGATGGAAGGAAAAAGAAGCGGCGAAAATGCCAAGGGCCTAGTTATGGCGTACGAGCGCAAGCAATACATTCCGCTTGAACGCCTTTCGGGTCCATGGAACTCCTTCCCTGCTCCGGTAGCGGGATACGCCTATGCGTGGGGACTTGCGGCCGTGGAATTTATTATGTCGAGGTCTGGAGCGTGGGGAATTTCGCGACTCTTCGCGAATTTCAATTCGGCATCATCGTTCGAGGCCGCCATGGGCGCCGCGCTGCAAACTAACTACGGGGATCTCGAGCGCGGCACTGTTGATTATCTTAAGCAGGCCTACGGACAATAGGCGATGATGTAGTGCATCGCGTCGGAGCGCGAAAATCCAAGAGGGATTCCTCGTGCGCCGCGGCGGACTCGGAATGACCAGGCACTACGTCGCTGTATTCATCCGACACCGAGACTTTAATCGGTTCGAACAAAATTAATTGCTTCCCGTAGACTGGCGTTGAGGTTTGTCATGGACATTCCTACGAATATTTCGAGCACATCAAATACATCGGCGCAGCGGCGGGCGCCGCGCTTTCAGCTTGTTACGGCTGCTGAATTCGTCGAGGTTCAGACGGACACGCGATTCAAGGCTCGGACTTCAGATCTCAGTGTCGTGGGTTGCTACATTGATATGCCCAATCCCCTACCCGTGGGGACCGAAATCAAGTTGAGTCTCGAGCATCAAGATGGGAAATTTACCGCGCGAGGCGTCGTGGCTCAGTCCGAATCGAATCTCGGTATGGGGATCAGCTTCACCGCGGTTGAAGTCGAGCAAAACGGCATTTTGGAGAGTTGGATCGCAAAAATCCGTGGTGCGGTCTGACCATTTCCTGCGCGAATGAGCCGCGGAGTCAGACAGTTTCGGTGCAGTCCCACTAATTTCCTGCCTACATCTAAAAACGAACTTTTCCGCCGCTACAAGCGTATTAATTGATTGTCTAGTGTGTGCCCGTTCCGTTTGGCTTGGCGCGCTCGGTGTCCGGTTCCGAACGGGAGAATCCGCTGGCGGACAGTTCAAGCGCGCCCTGATGCTCTTAAGTGCTTGATCTCAAGCCGCATGCGCAGTGGCGCTAGAGTTGCAAATTCAATTTGGGGCGCTTTGGTTCTGGGAGACGAGCGATGCGCACATTGTTGCAGGATCTTCAGTACGCGCTCCGGCAGTTTCGCAAGTCGCCTGGCTCAATTCTCACCGCTGTGCTTTCACTCGCGCTCGGAATTGGAGCCACGACGGCGGTCTTCAGCGTCGTGTATGGCGTGCTGCTCGATCCTTATCCCTACAAGAACGCGGATCGAATGGTCCACGTCGAGCTGCGCGACCAGTCGGATCGCGGACCTTTACTGATCGTCACGGGAACTGAGTATGACGAAGTTCGCCACGTTACGACGGTAGACGATGTCTTCTTGATGGACAACGAGACGCAGATGCTCACCGGAAATCGCATGCCGGTTTCTGTTAGTGTGGGCCAATTCTCGCCAAATCTTTTTGAGTATATGGGAGTGCCGCCCCTGCTCGGACGCGAGTTCACCAGCGCCGACGCGTCAGGCGGAAGTGCATCGCCTGTTGCCGTGCTGAGCTATCTCTTCTGGAAGCGGCAATTTGGCGGGAGCCGCGAAGTCATCGGCAAATCGATTGAGATGAATCACTCGCTATATACCGTTATCGGCGTCGTCGGACCGCGCTTCACGTGGGGCGATGCGGACGTGTATCTTCCGAAAATTCCTTCTGCCGATCCACATGCGTATTCGCTGGCGTTCCTGAAATTGAAGCCTCACGCAAACTTTTCCGCCGCAGCCGCTGAACTGCAGATTCTCGTTGATAACTTCGCCAAACGAGACCCCCAGAATTATCCGCAACACCGCCGCGTCGCGATCGTCACGCTAAATGAAGAAGTGCTGGGACGTTTCGCCGGGACGCTGGTGCTGTTGTTCGGATCCGTGCTAGCTCTTCTGATCATCGGATGCTTCAACGTGTCGATATTGCTTCTCGCGCGCGGAGCGGCACGGCAACATGAGCTTGCCGTGCGCGTCTCGGTGGGCGCGAGCCGGTTGCGGCTGATCCGGCAGTTGCTCACGGAATCTCTGCTTCTATCGTTAGTCGGCGCGGCGCTTGGAGTAATGACCGCGTATTACGGCGTTGCCGCAATTTCCGCGATGCTGCCGGAACAATCGTTTCCGCACGAAGCTGCCATTCGGGTGAACGCGATTGTGCTCGCATTCAGTGCAGCGGTGGCCGTGATGACCGGAATCCTGTTCGGCCTCTCTCCCGCGTGGCAACTGTCTCGTCCGCAAGTGGCGCAATTAATTCAAGCGAACAGCAGCAAAGTTGCCGGAAGCGTGCGCGGCCGGAATGTTCATCGGACGCTGATTGCGGGACAAGTGGCTTTGACGCTGCTACTCCTGGCCGGCGCGGGAGCGGCAACTCACGCTTTTCTGGCGCTCACTCACACGCAGCTCGGCTTCGATCCGAAGAATGTCCTGGCGCTGTTTGTGGCCAGACCGAAAGGAGGAAGCGCGACGTGGCAGCAGCGGCTGAATGAGTTCGAGGCGGTGCGCCAGACAGTCGAGCAGACTCCGGGCGTGGCATCAGTGAGCGTGTCGGAAGCATGGTTTCCGGGCTTCCGCGGATTCAACGCGCCAATCGAAGTGCAGAGCAAACCAACGCTGACCGGCGCGCAAGCGGTAATGGCGCTGGTAAGCTCGCAAGAGCTCTCCACGCTGCGCATTCCATTACTGGCGGGCCGATTCTTCAATGACGCCGAGGTGATGCGTGCAGCGCATTTGGCCGTCGTCAATGAGGCGTTCGTCAAAGAGTATTTCAGCGGCCGCGACCCAATTGGTCAAAGTGTGCGCAGTCCTATGCTGAAGGTTGGACTGCCTGGGTTTGCGCTCGCGGGAGAGCCGGACGGGTGGGCCGAAGTGATCGGCGTGGTCGGCGACGCTCGCAATGACGGAATCGAGCATCCGGCGAGACCCTCGCTCTTTCTGCCTTACAGTTTTGTCTTGCCGCCGGATGAAGCGATGCTGGTGCGAACGACGGGCGATCCCGCGTCGGCGAAACGTGCGGCGGAGGAGCGATTACATAGTTTGAACGGCGAAATTGGAATCGAGGAGGACCATACGCTTGCCTGGGCGCTCGATTCACGAGGCTGGGGGCGCGAGCGCTTCATTGCGACGTTATTTTCGCTCTTCGCTGGCCTGGCTCTCGTATTGGCTGCGACCGGATTGTACAGCGTCGTCTCTTATGCCGTCACGCAACGGACGCAGGAATTGGGTATTCGAATGGCGCTTGGCGCGCCGCGCGGCAATATTATTCGGCTGATTTTGTCTTCGACGGCGAGCGCGCTCGGAGCGGGCATCGCGATTGGCGTGGTCGCGAGCGTCGCGCTCAATCGCGTGGTAGTTTCGTGGGCGGGAGGCAGCTCGCGCGATCCGTTTACTTTGCTAGCCGTGGTTTTTGTCCTCGCGATCGTTGCGGCGCTCGCGTGCATTTTGCCAGCGCGCCGGGCAGCATCCATTGATCCTATGCGGGCGCTTCGGCTGGAATAGGGCGCGCTCCGGGCAAGCGAACGCTAGCTCGTGATTCCCTTCACGACACGACTAACTTCTAAAACAAAACCGTCTGCGACCAGATCTGCAAGCTCGCTCCGTCGCGTGTGTCAGGCCAGGCCGCGTGCACCACACCGTCGGGTCCGGACGTCAGTTGATTGAAGTCCGCGAAGAATTCGCATCCGGGAAAGCCAACGCATGGGTTGAACGGAACATCGTTGACGGCCTGTTGAATGTGAAACGTCCGGCCTTCATCAATCGACTTCCCAACGAAGTATTGTAGGTTCGTGTTCGCGGGATCGTTCCGGTCGTCAAACCAGCCCACGTAAACAGCGCCCGCAGGTGTGGCCGTGGCCCAGGCGAAGAAATGGTGCTTCATGTCGTTGAATGGATCGTTGTTCACGCGCGAGACTCTGGACGCTCCGGTGTTCACATTTACGATGGCTAGATAAACGCTCGGCGTCGCCTCGAGATTTCCTCCCGCCACTTGATTCGCCGAGAACGCGCAATACGCGGTGCGGCCGTGGATTCCGCATCCCGGCGCTGCCGCGCCGCTGTCGGGAAACGCCCAGTTGGCATTCGTCAGTCCGTTGTAGACGAAGCTGACCACGGGATTTTTCGAAACCGTCCATATGCCGCCGCTGAGCGTGGACTCCCACATGTTGATGACCGGAGCGTTCGTGTAGTCATTGAAGAAGATGTGCGGCGTGCCCGTGGAATCGATGACCATGTCCGAGAATTGGGTATTAGTCAGCGAACCGCTTACCAACGCCGGGGCGCTGTAAGGCTCGCCGGGAGCGGGCGAGTGCGACTCCAAGATCGCGGTGCCGGTACTCGGAATCGTAGCCGTGCCGTCGGTACACGTGCCGCCGGACGGAAGATTGCAGTAAAACGCGTAGTACACGTAGTTGGTTCCCTCGTTCGGGCTTCCGCTGTTTGCGTCCGTGGTATTCAGCGGCCGGTTCACCGTTCCATCGCACACGAAAGGACCGCTGATCATGCCGCTGCAGGATTGATTGTCGATCAGAGTTGGCAGCAGAGAGGTGTAAGTGCCGTGAGCGAAGCCCGGCGTCACATCCACTTCGGAATCAATGTTTATGTAATTGTTGGTGAAGTCCACGATCGCATTGCCGCTGAGCGCCGAAAAATAGCTGTTCCCGGCGTCGTCAAACGAAAGTCCCGGAAAAAGTTCGTATGTCAGCGGAATGAATCCGGTATTGGGATCGGAACCTTCAACCAGCATGTCGTCCGTCCAGGTTTTGCCCCGGGTCGTAGAGACGTGATAAAACATTCGCGGATAGTTGACGCGATAGTCGAGCGCCATCACCAGCCAGCCGGTGGAGTTCGACGAATCCACCGCTGATGCGATATCCGTTTTTGGCCAGGGATTCCGGTCTTGGTTGACTTTCACGTTCCGGTACGAATTCGGCGTCGCCGAGGAGTTGGGAGCCTCGGCTGACTGCGCCTTGACCTGAGCCTCTAGCAGCGCCTTCGCTCCGCCCGGAGGCAACATCGCACCGCTGACGCTGAAGGGCGCCTTGTGGTTCTTCTGCATCCACGCGACGTAGCCTTGAAAGTCTTTGAATGGCGCCGGACCACCCGACTGAGCCCACAGGGGCGCCGCTATCAGCAGTAAGATCGCTCCGCAGAGTGGTTTGGCATAACGCGTCCTCGTAAATTCGCCCAGCTTCATCCTCGGCTCCTTCTTCCTTCATGGCGGAAAAACGCGTTCAGGAAGGTCTAAATGGTGGCTCGTTGGTGGGCGGATTATTCTCTTCGTCAACCCACTTGTCAATATGCGTTCTAGTACTCGAAACCTGGGAAGTTACGGCGACGGAGGCTAAGGCGAGAGGCGTCGCGTCGAGAGGCGTCGCGACGCCCCAGATTGGCATAGCTCTGAATTGCGCTGCACCACGGCTCGATCAGAAAGTCGAGGGAATGGCCAAAATTCTACCCAGAGCTGGCTCCAGCCCGGCGGGGCTACGCGGGTGACCAGGCGCCTTCCTGAACGAAGCCACGCGCACTACTGTCTCTTCTTGTTCTGCCTGACTACCGCTTACTCACGTTGGTGATTGTAATCGTGCCTTTCACGCCGATCGCGTCTTTGGCGCCCGCTGACTTGCGCTCAGCCGGGGACGAAAGGTTTGGCTCGAACGTGACGACATCGCCGACTTTGACCACGTTTTGGTTAAATGAGTAAGGTCCGTTCGGCCCTTGGTTGCATACCAAGGTGTTGTTCGTCTCTCCCACGAAAACATTGGCCGGAGTGCCGGCCGGGTCCCAGGTCGAGATATTATAGGGACCGTCGTGGCAAACAAATTCAACTTCGCCGTTAATGGCTTGAGATGAATTTACCGGTACGGGCGCGCTGCCAGTTATATTGATTGGAAGGGGCGCTACTGCTTCACGTTTCGCTGGTGCTGGTTCTGCCATTTTTCGTTCTCCTTTTAACGATTCTACTTCTTTCCGCTAGGCCGGAACTTCGGATCGGACAATAAATTATGGAATTCGGGAGTCTCTTTCAGTTCGTCCAAAGAATACCCATTCTGCAATGCTTTCTCGATGTACTCGAGGGCATGGCGGCGGTCGCCGAGATTCTCGTACGTTTCCGCGGCAAGTTCAAGCACATTAGGATTATCGGGCGAGCGAGCCAGCGCCGACTGGATCCTCAGGATCGCTTTTTCGCGGAGTCCTTTTTCCGAATACAGCGCCGCGAGTGACGCTTGCGTGACCGCGTCCTGGGGCTTGAGTTTCACCGATTCTTCCAACAGACTGATCGCGTGATCGCGGGCCACTTCGAGTTTGTCCTTCTGGTTCAGCGCTTGGTAAGCGCCCGCGAGGTTCGCCCAGACCAAATAATCTTTATTGTTTAGCTGGAGAGCCTTCTCGCTCATGGCCGCCGATTCGGCGTACCGCTTCTCGCTCAGATATAGAAATGCGAGATTTGCATAAGCGCCATAACTGGGACCGAGTTCGATGGATTTCTTCAAGGCCGCCTCGGCCTGCGGCAAGTCTTTCGCGTCTCCGCGATCGAGATACGCGGCCGCCAGATTGATATAGACAACCGAATTATCGGGCGTCAGTTCGGCCGCGCGTTGTAACTGCGCGAGAGCCTCCGCGTACTTTCCCTGGCGGTTATAAAAGACGCCGAGCGAGTTATACCCATCCCAGTCGTCCGGCCGGAGTTCTGCTGCCTTTTTAAACGCCTCTTCGGCGTCGGCGATGCGGCCCATTCTTTCGTACGTATCCGCTGTCCCCATTAAGGCGTCGGCGTTCTGAGGCTCCAGACGAAGTGCGCGCTGATATTCCTGTAAGGCGAGGTCGAACTTGTCCAGTTTCGTGTGGAGTTTTCCCAGCGTAACGTAAGCGGCCGGAAGATGATCGTCAAGCTGCAACGCGTGACTGCAATTGGCGGATGCTTCATCGATCCACTTTGGATTCGGATCCAAATTATCCTTCAAACGGTACGCCTCGCCGAGTTCCGCGAATCCCAGCGCAAATTGCGGATCGGTCTTCACGGCGCCGTTCAGCGCGGCAATGGCGAGATCGAGATTGCCCGGCGTATCGTAGCGCAGGACGTAGCCGAGAGCCTTCAGGTAAGACTCGTACGCGGCGGGATTGGCGGATCCGCCGGCGGAACGCAGCATGTCCGCCGTAACGTTGACATGCATCAACTTGGCGAGCTCCGCCACCGCCTCGTCCTGCAGCGTGGCGAGGTCGCCGGCACGGTCTTCGAAACTGGCGGACCCGATCTGACGGAGATCTCTGGTCTCGATGAGATTGACGGTCAGGTGAACGTCCTGGCCGTCGCGCGCGATGCTGCCCTTAACGACCACCGTGGCGCCCAACTCGCGCAACGCAGACGTCGGATCGGCGATTTTGCGATGACGCACCTCGCTCGACGGAACCACCCACAGCGACTTCCCGCCGACATCGAGGTCCGACAATTTCCCCGCGAGGCTATCCATTAACCCTTCCGCCAGCGGCTCGTTCGCCGGGTCGTTCCCGATGTTGTCGAACGGAAGCACGGCGACATGTTCCTCGTTGGCCGAGAGAAGTGTGCGAGCTAGCCGGCTTCGCATCGACGGAATAAGCAGCAGCGCGAATACCGCAAGCGCGACAGCGGCGCCCGCGCCAAGCCACCAACGCCACGCGCGACTCTTGCGCGGAGCGGCGAGACCCAAGGCCGACTGCGATGCATGACTGATGTACCTCTGCAGCTCTGCCGATTTGAACGACACTGTGGGCGCCTCGGTATCCACGGGCGGAGGAGGCATGAGCATGAGATGGTCGCGGGCATTCTCGAGATCGGCGCGAAGTTCGGTGCAGCTCTGATATCGGTGATCGATCTGCTTGGAGAGAGCGCGATAAACAATTTTCTGAAGTTCGACGGGAACTCCCTCCATCGGGAGCGGAGCCTCGTTCAAGATGGCGACGACTATCTCGGGGATGCTTTCGTGCCGGAAGGGATTGTGCCCCGTAAGCATTTCGGCAAGGACCACGCCAAGCGCCCAGATGTCGGTGCGACGATCAACCGGTCTGCCGAGCGACTGCTCTGGCGACATATAGCCCACTGTGCCGGCAGCACCGCCCGTCTGGGTCATCGATTGGGAGGAGACGACGCGGGCGAGCCCGAAATCCACAATTTTTGCCAGGCCATGCTGCGTGAGCAGAACGTTTGAAGGCTTCACGTCACGATGCACGATGTTGCGCGCGTGTGCAGCCTCCAGGCCCTGCGCCATTTGGATCGCGATGCCCACGGCCTCGTAGGCGGGAAGCGGGCCGCGGCGAATCCTCTGCCACAGCGACTCGCCGTCGTAAAACGCCATCACGATGAACGCGCGGCCGTCGCTGGTTTCTTCCACTCCGTGGATAACGCCTATATTCGGATGATCGAGCGACGAGGCTGTCCGAGCTTCTTTAAGGAACCGCTCTTTGTCTTTTTCGCTGGCGTTCAGTTCAGGAGGAAGAAATTTCAGGGCTACGGTGCGCTCGAGCTTTAAATCAAGCGCCTTATAAACCACACCCATGCCACCGGCGCCGGCTTTCGCCAGGATTTCGTAATTGCCAACCCGTTCTCCGGGTGTAAGGGTGGAGCTCGTTTCAGGCATGCATTCGCCCCGCGCTCAAATGCAGGCGTGGCACGCGAAATCGTTACTGCCAGGTGAGCGGCTTCGGCCTTCTGCACGTCATCATAAGTCGCGGCCTTCCGCCATTGCAACAAATCTTAATCTTGAATCTTAATCACGACGCCGCTGATGTGCCGATTTGGACTCGCACTGCCCGACAAGATCGGTGAGTCGCTAGAAAAATCGCTGCACTGAATCGATCGAAGCGATGGCGAAGATCTGTAAGATGCGGAAGGAACTGGCGCGCCCGGGGAGATTCGAACTCCCGACCCTCTGCTTAGAAGGCAGACGCTCTATCCAACTGAGCTACGGGCGCGCTGCTAGGCTGATTCTAAATCAATTATTCGGGACATCGATATCATTTTGGAGGGCTAATCTTCTGCTGAAAGGGCAGACGCTACTATCCTCATCGGAACTTGGCCGGGACGCCAGCGGCCGCGTATATTACGTTCTTCGCAACCAACAAGTGACGCCATCACGCGGCCCTGCCCATTCGGACGGTAGAATGCTCTTGTGAAATCTATTTCTTGGCGGATGCAGTTGGGATTAGTTGCCGTGGGGTATGGCACGGTCCTAGTGATTGCGGCTACCTTGCTCTTTGTGCGGCATCTGCAGGAACTCCAAAATCCCGTTGAGGCATCTGGCGGCATGTGGGCGGCCGGCGACGCAATGCTCGGGGTCTTCATCGCCTTTCTCTTTGCTATCCCCAGTGTTTTTCTCGTCTGGATCATCGCAAGGTTCGAGACCTTTTATAAGACCTATTCGCAACTTCTCTTGAGTCTCAGCCTAAGCGCACCTGTTTGTCTCGCTATATTCACTCTCGGCAAAAACCATGTCGCGGAGAGCGTCAGCATTCTCTGTTTGTACCGGCTCTTCTGCTCGCCCCCCATTCTATTGGGAATCGGCGTGAGTCGGTTGGCGGCTCGATTTGATCGAGCCAAGAGGCTGCTCTCGTGTGCTCTTTTCATCGAGGGGCTGACACTTGCAATTGCTGTTGCGCTGCTTATCCATGCATGGGGCGGACCCAAAAGCCGTTGACGATAAGCGATCCAGCATACTGATCCTGATGATCACGATCCGTTCAAGCGTGAAGCGTTGCGGCTCATGAAACTCGTCGCAGGCGAGGAATGGTGCTCATATGGCCGTGGCATACCACTCAAAGGTCATGAGCCCAGACGCGGTCGTGATTGGTTCTGGCCCTAATGGACTCGCGGCGGCAATAACGATCGCGCGATCCGGGCGCTCCGTCATTGTTTACGAAGCCGAACATTCAATTGGCGGAGGCGCGCGATCGGCTGAGTTGACGCTCCCCGGATTTGTTCATGATATTTGCTCGTCTGTTCATCCCATGGGCGCTGCTTCGCAATTCCTGAATACGATTCCTTTGGGTGAATTGGGATTGCAATGGATTTATCCAGAAGCTGGCGCCGCGCATCCGTTTGACGATGGGACGGCGATCGTGCTCGGCCGGTCCTTGGCAGACAGCGCCGCACAATTCGGAGCCGACGAGCGTTCCGTAAGAGAACTGTTCGGGCCATTCGTAGAATCTTTCGACAAACTCTCCAGCGATATTCTTCGACCGGCCCGGATTCCACGCCATCCGGGAATTTTGGCGAGATTCGGTTGGAACGCTATCCGCTCGGCACCTAGCGTCGCGTTCCGCAAATTCAAAACGCCCAAAGCGAGAGCAGTCTTTGCTGGGATGGCCGGCCACTCCATTATGCCGCTCGATTCCTGGGGGTCGGGTGCATTCGGAATCCTATTTTGGACGACGTGCCACGCAGTGGGATGGCCTTTCGCAGCCGGCGGTTCACAGAAAATTGCGAATGCTCTTGCCGATTACTTGAGAAAACTCGGCGGCGAAATTGTCACGGACGCGCGGATTACTTCTCTCGCGGATCTGCCGGGCAATTCGGTTGTTTTATGTGACGTAACCCCACGGCAATTTCTTGAAATTGGCGGAAGTCGTGTCTCGAGCACGGAGCGTCAAAAACTTCAGAAGTATCGCTACGGTCCGGGCGTCTTTAAGATTGATTGGAGCCTGGATGCGCCAATTCCCTGGAATGCGCAGGAATGCAAAAGAGCGGGCACTGTTCATCTCGGAGGATCATTCGAAGAAATCGCGCAATCAGAGCGCGCGGCGTGGCGAGACTCCCCTGCCGCGCGGCCGTTCGTGTTGATCGCCCAGCCATCGCTATTCGATGCGACGCGGGCTCCCGCGGGCAAGCATACCGCTTGGGGATATTGTCACGTTCCCAATGCGAGCAACGTGGACATGGTTGAACGGATTGAGGCGCAAGTGGAACGCTTCGCAAGTGGATTTAGGCAGCATATCATCGGGCGCTCGGTAATTTCTCCATCGGGTTTTGAAACACACAATGCCAACCTAATTGGCGGCGACATCTCAGGCGGTTCGTTCTATTCGAGCCGCATCTTGTTGGGCGCCACACGGCGCGCCTACCGAACATCGATCCCACGTGTGTTTCTCTGTTCGTCCTCGACCCCGCCCGGGCCGGGTGTACACGGCCTGTGCGGTTATTTTGCGGCGCAGCTCGCAGTCGAGAAGTGCTTCTCCACTCGGTGACGCACTGTCGATGATGCCGGAAGCAACGGCGCTATTGGGAACTTGAGGGGACGGATCGCAGATACGCGACGATCGCGAGAGCATCTTCGTGCGACAAGTGGTAGATGTGCATCGGAGGGCGGATAGCTTCGCCTCGTGGACCAACGCCTTTCTCAAGGATGTTGACCGCATCTGCGGCAGAGAAACTCGGGAAACCCGCGAGTGCCGGTGCGTTTTCAGCCCAGCTTGAGTTCGGGTGGACGGGTGTGATCCAGATAGCCGCGCCTTGAAGCCATCGGCTTCGATCGAGCTGGCCTTGCGCATCCCGCGGCGTGTGGCACTCAGTGCATTTGGCCACCTCTTCGACTAAATATTTGCCTCGCTTCACATCGCCGCCCGCATTCGTTTTCGAATTTGATTGCGAAGTCGATTGCGAATTTGGTTGCGAAGTCGATCGTATCGCTGCGCCCGCGGTCGCTCCGATTGCGGCCACCACTAGAATAGCGATCCAGAGGGTTGCTGGCAGAGTAGTCTTCATTGGTTCTCACTTGTAGCGGATGAAGTTACATTTCGAAATCGACTTTACTTCAACGCAATTATCGATTCAACATTGCCGGCGGGTGCCGGCGGTAATTCCGTCGCACGTGATTCGAAATTCGATTACGAGTCTCCCCGAACTTTCGCGCGCTACTCCGTCACTTATACATGACGGAATGGCTCTTGTACGTGCTCGTCGGAAGCCTTTTGGGCATCTCGCTCCAGCGATTTTGTGACCAGATCCTTCGAGCCAAGCCCAACGGCCAGCGCCATCGCAAACACAATCCCGCCAAATAGAATGCCGAAAGCGAGATCAACAATGCCCGGGGCAATCCTCAGGTGTTCGAGGGCCATCGCCACAGCCAACACGACCACGAGCCATCTCACGCCCACGCTTAGAAGGCGCGCGTAGCGCAGGTTCAAATTAACGGCGCCGATCAGCACGCTTCGCGAAAGAAAGCGCGCGACGATACTGCCGAACACCAGGACCAGCACCGCGCCCACCACGTTGGGAACATAGGCAAAGACACTCTGGACGAGCAAGGACGTCCATTCGGGGGCGACGGCCGCCACGCCGATAAGAATCCCAGCAACGACCACCAAAGTTGCGATCCCTTGCGCCACCAGGAGCGTGGGGCTCTGCAACGGCGACCATTCCGCTAATGAAGGAAAACCCCAGCGGGCCAGTCGCTGATCAAAATGCATGCTTGTAAGCAACCGGCGCACAATCGTGGCAAGGATCCAAGCCAGTATGATCGAAGCCAGCAGAGCCAAAATTAACGCAGCGATTCCGGGCAGTAATCCAATAAACCTGGCCAGAAACCGCGCGGTGGACTGTGCCAACTCTTGCTTGACTTGACTCCACATAAGCACCTCCGTTTACACCTCGCAAAAAAATTAAGGGTTGAACCGGTCCGGCCAACGCCAGCGCGACACCAGATAAGGTTTGCCGGATTCATAAGCCAGCGATAGCCGCTCGAGCCTTTGCTCCAATGCCGTCGCGCCGCCAGTCTCCAAATCGTGCGCGTAAGAGGCGACCCACGCCAAATAGAGCGGCGTCATGGATTTGAGCAGGTGATCGCGATTGATGGTTCGAAGCCGATGCGCCAGCGCAAAATCGAAGACAATGCGAACCCACAGCTCGTCGGGCATGCGAAATTGCTCGAGCGATAAGCGCGATAGCTTTCTCAGTTCGACCAGCGTCGAGGGCGGCAGCACCAGGCCCCAAATCTCCTCGAGGTCGCGATTTCCCAGCCGGAACGATTCCACCATCCGGCTGATATCCACCGTTCCCGCGTCTTCGGACACACGCACAGGATCGCAAATGGCGGGCACAGGTACCGACGCGCGCATTCTTTGCCAGCACGCTGCGTTGCGTTCCATATCGACGAATATTGGGCTCAAGATTTGGGAGAGCAGCGAGCTGATATTCATCCAATCCGTCGGCGGGTAGATTCGCGCTCCAACGCAGACCTCACATATCTGCAGGTTCTCGCAGACAGCCGCAGGCGCGAGTGACGCGATGGGATGCTCTCCGACCATCCTGGCGCTGCGATCGTTCCCGATCATCTTCTCGAATAGCCTCCGCGAAACTCCCAAATCAGGCCCCAGAGGATTGTGGATTCGTTTTCCGTAGAGGCATCGCATGAGCGGAGCGATGATGCTGCTATTGAGCAGACCCTCGAATTTGTGGCGTGCATAGCGCGGTACAACCAGATCGACATCATCTTCCAGAAGCGGCTGTGCTAGTTGGCGAACCCAATCAGGCTCTATGGTCTCGAGCTTCGAGGCGATGACGCAGCAGGCTCGGGCCCCCAGTTTTTCACTGGCTGCAAAAACAGATTGATATGCGGCGGACATGCTGAGCATCGGCGTATCGGGAGTGTCTGGCCTCAAGAGAGGCCAGGGGACTAGAAAAGTAGCGGCGTGATTTTCGGCAGTTTCAGAATTCGTTCGAGCGATATCAACGGTTGGATCGACGGCGTGATCGTCCCGCAGCACGGCGATGCGCGGAGATCCCGAAAGTGTTCGCAGAGCGTCGCACAGAATTACGAGGCTCTCTGGATTGAGTTCCGCGAGAACGCCCACCACCAGATCGGCGCTTTCTACTACTTCGATCTTCTCCTGTACTTCCTGTGGGATCGGTTCGACTTGCACCGTTCAGCCCTCTAGCCCCAAATTCTCAATGACAAAAAAAATAAAATGCATATCCTCATGATCGCTTGTTAGGCGTTACGTGGTCGTCGCCAAGTCACAGAGAGCCTAGCCTCTCATTGATTCATAGTGGGAGCGACATAATTCCCAGCAACGGGATGCGCAGCCATTCCGGACGGGCGTTGAGTTCGTAAGAAATTTCATAAAGTGCCTTGTCCAGGAGAAACGCATCGAGGGGCTTTTGAACATCGGAAGCGGCAGCCGGCAGAAATTCTGCCCCGCGAGCGGTTTCTCGATAGGCGCGCAAGAAGGCGGCTCCCGCTGACCGCTCCCAGAGTTGCGCCCATGGCTCCAGGCGGGTTAGATCCTCAGGATGGCGCGCGGTATAGTTCAACAGGCTTGTGTACGCCGCATAGCTAAAAGACCGTAACATCCCGGCCACATCTTTAAGCGGGCATTGCTTTGCCCGGCGATATTCGAGCGGCCGCGCAGGCTCCCCTTCGAAATCCAGTATGACGAAATCGGTTTTTACTCTCAAAACCTGGCCCAAATGGTAGTCGCCGTGAATTCGAATTCTCTGCGTCTCGAACCCGTTCAGTCCCATGGCCCCGAAATGATCCAGAATGCGCCGGCGCCGGCTCAGCACCGCGGCGGCTATTTCGACAACGTCATCCGGCAAGTACGACACTCGCTCTTTCAGCAAGTCTAGGACTTGAGAGGCATGGCCCCGGAAGTCGGCAAGCAAAGCCTGTAAATTTTCGGCCGTAAACGGTTCGGGCGCGAACGCCGGATCATCCGGTCGCGAAGCCAGCGCCAGGTGCATTTCCGCCGTGCGGCGGCCAAGTGTGGTCGCCGCGTCAAGATAGATGCCAAGATTATTTTTAGCCAATTGAGAGACGGGGCGCTCCGAGAGATCCAGGGGGTCCCCTAACTCATTGTTCGCATCTTCTGGAAATCGACGCGGGGCGCAAGCTTCGAAGTAGCGATCCAGGTCTTCCACGGTCCATTTCCAACCGTCGCCTTCATTGGCCACCAAGCCTTGCAGCATCGCCAGGGTGGCGGTTTCGGAGTCAGATGACGGCTTTAATTCAATCGAACCGGCGAAAGGTGGGATCCGGTCAAACGATGTTTTCTCAGTTAGAAATCGTCCGATCTCGGCATCGGGATTCACTCCGGACTCTTCGTGGCGAAACAGCTTAAGTATGAAACGGTCGCCGTATACGATCGAGGTGTTACTCTGCTCCGCCGAACCACGTTTCACGGGTAATGGCATGCCCGCTGATCCAAGGATGTCCTGAAAAGCCTTGCCGCGTTCGCCTCGCATGCTCCCGTGGTGCGCGGGAAGTTCGCGCGAATTTTCAATTAACGAGAGTAACTTCAGGCAGAAATTGTCGTCAAAAACGCCGTCGTACAACACGCCGGATACTTTCGCCGATAGAATCGACGACAGAATTGCGTTGGGCGCACTGTGCACCAATTCATTCGCGTCCTCTCCGAAAGCCATCGCCAGAGGAAGCATATATATCGCAGGCTCCCCTGCATCAAACTGGACTTCGACCATCACCAAAGCGGATTGCGGGCCGTCTAAGAGAATCCAATTGATTATGCGCGTCGACTGAATACTGCGGGACTTTCCTCCGAACCAGCGTTGCTTCGGAAGATATTCCGGGAGATGCACGGTCTCAAGTCTCTGGCGGCCGAGTCCTTCGCAAATGCTTTCCCAGCCGGCGTTGACGTTCAGAGGCGCGCGTTCAGCCAGTTGCTCCGCCGCCGCTGCCGCTGTATCCCCCCTCTGCTGCAGTTCCAGCCACAGAAAACTATAGGGAGCCAAAGTAAGCCGATACGGCTGGCGCTCTACGACTGGAAATTCCACATAGCCGAGCATCTCTACCGGAACCAAACCCTCCAATTTTGACAGGTCCAGATCGACAGGCTGGGCGAAACGAGAAAGATTGGCGACGCAAAGAACTTGTTCGTCTTGATACTTCCTCAGATAAGCCAGCACTTTACGGTTCGATGGATCGAGGAACTCAATCGAGCCGCGCCCGAACACGCTAAAGAGTTTTCGCAAAGCGATCATGTTTCGCATCCAATTTAAAAGCGATGACGGATCGCCCTGCTGAGCCTCGACGTTGATCGATTCATATCCCCAGACGGGATCCATGATGACTGGGCTGTACAAGCGAGCAGGCGTGGCCGCGGAGAAGCCGGCATTGCGGTCCGCGTTCCATTGCATCGGGGTGCGAACGCCATTTCGGTCGCCCAGGTAAATGTTGTCTCCCATTCCGATTTCGTCGCCGTAGTAAAGAATCGGCGTGCCGGGAAAGGAAAGCAGGAGACTATTTAGAAGTTCGATTCGCCGGCGATTGTTGTCGACCAGCGGAGCCAGACGCCGGCGGATTCCCAGGTTGACGCGCATTCTCGGATCTGCGCTATAGGCGATGTACATGTAATCACGCTCGTCGTTCGTCACCATTTCGAGCGTCAGCTCATCGTGGTTCCGCAGGAAAAGCCCCCACTGGCACGTGTTCGGAATGCTGGGAGTCTGGGCGATGATGTCGGTGATCGGCAGCCGGTCCTCTTGGCGCAACGCCATATAAATACGAGGCATCAGCGGAAAATGGAATGCCATGTGGCACTGGTCGCCATCGCCAAAGTAAGGCCGGACATCCGTGGGCCACTGGTTCGCTTCTGCAAACAGGACGCGGCCTGAATAATTGGCGTCAATCTCGCGCCGCAGCGTCTTGATGACGGCATGAGTTTCCGGCAGGTTTTCACAGCTGGTTCCCTCGCGCTCCACCAGATATGGAATGGCGTCTACACGCAGCGCGTCAACTCCCATGTCCAGCCAGTAGCGCATCACCTTGACCACTTCTTCGACAACTCGCGGATTGTCGTAGTTCAAATCCGGCTGGTGCGAGAAAAAGCGGTGCCAGTAAAACTGCTTGGCTATCGGATCCCACGTCCAATTGGATCTTTCGGTATCCGAGAAGATAATTCGAACGCCGCGGTATTTGTCTTCCGTATCGCTCCACACGTAAAAGTCGCGTTCGGGCGATCCGCGCGGAGCCTGACGCGCTGCTTGGAACCACGGATGCTGATCGGACGTGTGATTCACCACCAACTCGATCATCACCTGCAGGCCACGCTCGTGAGCTGCAGCCAGGAAGGTGCGAAAATCGTCGATCGTGCCGTACATCGGATGGACGTTCAGGTAGTCGGAGATGTCGTAGCCATCGTCCTTGAGCGGCGATGAGAAGAAGGGTAACAGCCACAGACACGTGACGCCAAGATCCTGAAGATAATCCATCTTCTGAATCAGGCCGGGAAAATCGCCGATTCCGTCGCCGTTGCTGTCTTTGAATGCGCGAACGTGTAGCTCGTAGACGATTGCGTCTTTGTACCAGAGCGGATCGGCTGCACTGCTGGGCTGTTTAGCCAATTTGCTTATCCCCGCATCTCACGCTGCGCTGCTGGATTCCGGCCGGAATACGACCATTCCCAGCGGAGGAAGTGTCATGTTCAATGAGAAAGGCCGGCCGTGAATCGGAAGCGGCACCGCCGTAAGCCCGCCGAGGTTTCCCTGGCCGGAACCGCCGTACAACGCAGCATCGCTGTTCAGAATTTCCTTCCAGTAGCCATCGCAAGGGACGCCTATGCGATAGTTTTGACGGACGACCGGCGTAAAGTTGCACGCAAAAAGCAGTTGGTTGTTCGCATCCCGGTCGCAGCGCAGGAAGCTAATAATGCTTCTCTGAGAATCCTTGCAATCCACCCACTCGAAACCGGATGAATTAAAGTCCGTTTCGTAGAGCGAACGCTCGCCGCGATACAGCGTATTGAGATCATGTACCCAGCGCCTCAGCCCATCGTGAAACGGTTCCTTCAGCAAATACCATTCCAGTTCCGCGTCGTGATTCCACTCCGCCCATTGGCCAAATTCGTCGCCCATGAATAAGAGCTTTTTCCCAGGGTGGCCAAACATGAAGCCGTATAGGAGCCTCAAGTTTGCAAATTTCCGCCAATTGTCGCCCGGCATCTTGCGCAGCATCGAACCTTTGCCGTAGACGACTTCATCGTGCGAAAAAGGCAGCAGAAAGTTTTCAGCGAAAGCGTACATCAAGCTGAACGTGATCTCATTCTGATGGTAGTTGCGAAACACGGGATCTTGAGACATGTAGTTCAACATGTCGTGCATCCAGCCCATATTCA
>Ga0302324_100001214_pt1 | contig 63436 bp, 56 predicted proteins | sample Palsa_T0_1_FD_201949 | JGI IMG/M metagenome (GOLD analysis project Ga0302324, IMG submission 201949) | Peat permafrost microbial communities from Stordalen Mire near Abisko, Sweden - Palsa_T0_1 | ecosystem: Environmental > Terrestrial > Soil > Palsa > Peat permafrost | place: Sweden: Abisko...
CCCAGCGCTGCGCGGCGGATCGAAAGGAGAAGACCCGTTCCTTGGCGCGGGATTTTTCCTCGTCCCGCCGCGCGCCGCCGAAGGCGGCATCGAACTCGTATTTCGCGAGCGCCTGCTTCAACCCCTCAGTCTTCCACAAATCCGTGTGCAGCGTCCCGTGGTCGAACGGGTTGATGCCGCGCGCAAGAGCCTCCGGATTATGGTGAACGAGGAGCTGCATGCCGCTTTCCCGCGCAATGCGCTCGCGCAGCTCGTACATTGCCTTGAATTTCCACGTCGTGTCGACGTGCAGCAAGGGAAACGGCGGCGGACTCGGATGAAACGCCTTGCGCGCGAGATGCACCATCACCGCGCTGTCCTTGCCGATGGAGTACAGCATGACCGGCTTTTCGCACTCCGCCACCACCTCCCGGATGATGTGGATGCTCTCCGCCTCCAGGCTTTCCAGGTGCGTCAACGCTTTGATCTCGCTCGACAATGACTTCTCCGTCAAAGAAGACTCGTCAGTCTACCAAGCGCGAGACCCAAATCTCGGGCCTTGACTATCGGATTCAGGACGCAGGTGCGCCCGACGGTGAGGAATACTGTCGTGGAAAGCGAATCTGGAAGGTAGTGCCGGCGTCGCGCTCCGACTTCACCTCGACGGTGGCGTTCAGCATGTCGCACAGACGTTTGACGATGGACAGGCCGATTCCCTCGCCCGCCTGCTCGACCTCGGCGTGCCCGCGCGCGCCCTGGGCGTCGCCCGCTGCGCCGGAACGGGCATCTGCGGCCGCCGCGCCGGCCGACGGTTTCGCGGCAAGGGCGCTCGTCAGCGGCGCGGACCCGCTGACGGGAAAGCCCGGTCCGGTGTCCTGGATCGTGAGCATCCAGCGCTTGGGATCATTCGTATCGCTATCGCCCCAGCTCACCGTGATGCCGCCCTCGCGCGTGAACTTGACGGCGTTCAATACGAGGTTCTGGGCAATGCGCCGGATCTTGATCGGATCGCCGTCGGTGGCAAACCCCGGCGGGCCGTCGCAGCGCAGGAACAGATGGTGCTGCTGCGCCAGCGGACGAATGCCCTCGCAAAGCTGCTGCATGATCGGGCTCACGTCGATCGGCTCGATGCGGCGCTGTTCCTGGCCGGCCTGCAGACGAGCGAGGCTCGTGACGTCCTCGAGCAAATGATGTAGCGAGGTGACGTTGCGCATGAGAATGCGCACGAAATCGTCGCGCGAGGGCTCCTGCAGGCTCGTGTGCGTGAGCGCCACGGTGGCATTCGCGACCACGCCGAGATTGCCGCGCAGATCGTGTGCCGCTTGGCGCCATAATTCGGCTCTTTGCTCCTCCAGCCGCTGCGCTTCGTCGAGCGCGGTTTCCAGATCCTGCAAGTGGCCGATTGCCTCGCGCTGCTCGAGCTCGAAGTACTGGCCGACGCTTTGTTCGATGGCGGTGCTGGCGAGCGCGGACCAAATGCGGCGTGCGGCGGCCGTCGAGGCATGCGATGTCCGCGGATGGGCCTCGGCGTACGCATCGAGCTCCGCGATGACGCATTCGTTCAGCTTGCCGAGCTCGCGCGTCACTTCGCGCAGGTCGTAGCCCTGCCGCCAGCGCTGTAAACCGTGGGCGGTCGCGGGCGCCTCCCCGGCCTGTTCGGCCGCGGCGACCTGATCGGATGCCGCAGGGCCTGCCGCGGAGCGCAGCTCGGTCACGAAAATCGCGAGAATGGCCGGGATGTGATCCAGGAGCTGACCGCGTGGCAGTGCGTCGCCCGTGCTGAGCTTGGGATCTCGGTTGATCTCGCCTTGCCAGGCCCGCAGGATCGCATCCTGCCGCCCGCTCATATGGGTACCGAGCATCGCCAGCTCGGTCTGCATGCTATCCATGTTTACTCCGACGAACTTCGTCCGAACGGCTGTGTAATTGGCTCCCTGACGGGCGGCCGGCGGTGAGTTTGTAACGATTAGGTGCAATTTTCAATTGTCTCGGGAATCAGGGGCACCGGGCGGCCGGAGCGGCCAATCCGGGGCTGTCGAACAGGGCCGACTCAAGGGGCGGGCACGACCGCGGTTGCCTCGATCTCGACTCTCGCCTCCGACTCGATCAGCGCGGAGACCTCCACCACGGACATGGCGGGGAAATGACCGCCCATCACGGCGCGATACGCGGCGCCGACCGCCTGAATCTCGTCCAGATATTCGCGCCGGCTGGTCACGTACCAGGTGAGGCGCACCAGGTGCTCCGGACGTCCGCCCGCCTCCTCGAGCACCCGCACGATGTTGCACAGCGCCGCGCCCACCTGCCCGGCGAGCGTGTGCTCGGTGAACTTTTGATCGGCATCCCAGCCGATCTGCCCGGCGATGAAAACCTGCGTGCCGCTCGCCGCGATGCCGTTGGCATAGCCCTTCGGCCGCATCCACTCGGTCGGCTGGAGAATCTTGTGCGTCACTGCACCACCTCGCGTCCGATGATGAGCTTCTGTACCTCTGTGGCGCCCTCGTAAATGCGCAGACTGCGGATCTCCCGGTAGAGCTTCTCGACGACGGCGCCTCGCTCGACGCCGCGGCCGCCGAACATCTGCAGCGCGCGATCGATCACCGTCTGCGCCGATTCCGTGGCGGTCATCTTTGCCATTGCGGCCGCGAGCGTCACGGGCTTTCCTTGATCGCGCAGCCATGCGGCGCGATAGGTGAGCAGAGCCGCCGCATCGATCGCCGTCGCCATGTCCGCGAGTGCCGCCTGTGTCAGCTGAAAATCCGCGAGGGTTTTACCGAATAGCCGCCGCTTGCGCGCATGCGCCACGGCCTCATCGAAGGCGCGCCGCGCGAAGCCGGTCGCCGCGGCGGCGACGGAGGAGCGGAATACATCCAGCGTGCGCATGGCCGTCTTGAATCCCTCGCCTTCGGCGCCGATGAGGCGATCGGCGGGAATCCTGCAGCGCTCGAACTTGAGCTCGGCGAGCGGATGCGGGGCGTTGACGTCGATGCGCCGCGCGACGGTGAATCCCGGATCCGAAGGCTCCACGACGAAAGCGCTGATCCCGCTCGCCCGCGTCGTGCCGTCGGGTCGCACCTCGCCCTTCTCGGTGCGCGCGAACACGGAATAGAAGTCGGCGATGCCGCCGTTCGAGATCCAGGTCTTCGTGCCGTCGAGCACATACTCGGGCCCGCGAGCCTCGGCACGGCAGCTGAGCGACGCGACATCGGAACCGGCATCGGGCTCCGAGAGCGCGAACGCCGCGATCGACTCGCCGCGCGCGACGCGGGGCAGATAACGCGCCTTGAGATCGGCGCTGCCGGCGAGGGATATCGCGCCGCTCCCGAGCCCTTGCATCGCGAACACGAAGTCAGCGAGGCCGTCATGATAGGCGAGCGTTTCGCGAATGAGACAGATGGCGCGCGCGTCGAAATCCTCGAGCACCCCGCCGAATTCGCGCCGGACGCAATAGCGCGTGAGGCCGGCGGCCGCCAGCTGCCGATGGATCTGCCGGCAGCGTGCGTCGATCGCCGCGCGCGTCTCCTCGTGCGCCTCGGGCGCGCCCTCCTGCGGCGGCGAGACGAGTGTCGCGGTGGCCCACCGGTCGGCCTCGTCGGCTAGCGAGCGATGCGCCGCATCGAACAGCGGCAGCGCGAGGAGCTCATCGCGAAAGCGCGACCGCGGCGTCATCGGCCGACGAATTCCGGCTTGGCACGCTTCGCGAAGGCCTCGAAGGCACGTTTGAAATCCTCCGTCTGCATGCATAGCGCCTGCGCCTGAGCCTCCGCTTCGAGCGCCTGATCGAGCCCCATGTTCCACTCCTGATTGAGCATGGTCTTGGTCATCGCATGTGCGAACACCGGGCCCCCGGCGCATTGTGCGGCAAGCGCCGCTGCTTCCTGGGCGAGCGCGTCGGGCGCGACCAGGCGGCTGAAGAATCCCCACGCGATCCCCTCCTCCGCGGTCATGGCGCGGCCGCTGTAGAGCAGCTCCGCCGCGCGTCCCTGACCGATGATGCGCGGCAGGATGGCGCAGGCGCCCATGTCGCATCCGGCGAGACCGACGCGCGTGAACAGAAAGGCCGTGCGTGCCGCCGGCGTTGCCAGCCGAATGTCGCTCGCCATGGCGATGATGGCGCCGGCGCCCGCGCACACACCGTCCACCGCGGCGATGACCACCTGCGGACAGCCGCGCATCGCGCGCACGAGATCTCCCGTCATGCGGGTGAAGTCCAGGAGTTGCGGCGCGGTCATCCGCGTGAGGGGTCCGATGATCTCGTGCACGTCGCCGCCGGAGCAAAAGTTCCCTCCTGCGCCCGAGAACACCACGGCACGCACGTCGCGCGCGTACCTCATCGCGCGAAACAGATCGCGCAGCTCCGCGTAAGAATCGAAGGTCAGGGGGTTCTTGCGCTCGGGTCGATGGAGCTCGATGCAGCCGACGCCGGCGGCCACACCCCATTTGAAGTGTGCCGCCTGATAATCGGCAAGAGTTGCTATAGGCATGGATCCTCCGTAGTGCGCGAGCTCTACATCACTTCGCCGCCGGCGACGGCGATGCTCTGACCGGTCACCGATTCGCTGCCGGGCAGGCACAGCCACGCCACGGTGTGCGCGACCTCGGCTGGCTGAATCAGCCGGCCTTGCGGGTTCGTGCGCGTGAGCGCCTCGCGCGCCGCCTCGGCGCTGCGGCCCGTGACGTTGCGGATGTTGGCGATGGCATCCTCGATGAGCGCCGTCTCCGTGAAGCCCGGGCAAACGGCGTTCACCGTGACGTGGCGCTGCGCCACCTCGAGCGCGAGCGCGCGCGTGAGTCCGATCACGCCGTGCTTGGCCGCGCAATACGCCGTCACGTAGGGGTAGCCGCGCTGCCCCGAGGTGCTCGCGATGTTGACGATGCGGCCGAAGCGGCGCTCGAGCATCCCGGGAAGCGCCGCGCGAATGCCGTGATAAGTGCCCGTAAGATTGACGGCCAGCATCGCGTGCCACAGCTCGTCGGGCGCCTTGTGGAAGAGGCCCGAGCGCGCCTGGCCGGCATTATTGATCAGGATATCGACCGGGCCGAAGGCGTCTGCCGCTCGCTCGAAGGCCCGGCGCGTCTCCTCGGCATCGGTGACGTCGGCCGGGAGCGCCTGCGCCGCCTCCCCGAGGCGCGCCGCCACCGCGTCGATTTCCTCCCGCGTGCGCGCCAGGAGCGTGACTCGCGCCCCTTCGGCCGCGAGGCGCGCCGCGATCGCCTCGCCGATGCCGCGGCCCGCACCGGTGACGAGCGCGTGCCGTCCCTCGAGCGGCGCGGGCGGCATCAGACCGCTCCCGGGAGCGCTTGAGCCGCGCGCTCCAAGTTGCGCTCGAGTTGACTCTTGCCGGCAAGGTAGGGATCCGGCCACCACTGTTCGCCGTAGCGCTGGCTCGCGGCCGCGTGCAGGGTCCATGAAGGATCGGCGAGATGCGGCCGCGCGATGGCGCATAGATCCGCGCGGCCCGCACCGACGATGGTGTTGATGTGATCGGGCTCGAAGATGTTGCCGACCGCGACGGTGGGAATGCCGACGCTGTTGCGGATCATGTCCGCGTACGGCGTCTGCCACATGCGCCCGTACAGGGGCTGCTGGTGCGGCACGGTTTGGCCGGTCGAAGCAGTGATCAGGCTCACCCCGGCATCCTTGAACGCCCGCGCCCCGGCGAGCACGTCTGCCTCGCAGATCCCGCCGGGCGCCCAGTCCTGCGCCGATATGCGCACCGACAGCGGCCGCTCGGCGGGCCATGCCTCGCGCACGGCGCGCAGCACCTCGAGCGGATAGCGCAGGCGGTTCTCGACCCCCCCGCCGAATTCATCTTGCCGCCGATTCGTGAGCGGCGACAGAAAGCTCGCCAGGAGATAGCCGTGCGCCATGTGCAGCTCGAGCATGTCGAATCCGGCGGCGGCGCCGAGCCGGGCCGCCCGCACGAACTCGGCGAGCACCCGCGCGCGGTCCTCCCCGGTCATTGCGCGCGGGGTCTGGCTCACGCTCGGCAGATAGGGGATTGCAGATGCCGAGACCAGCGCCCAGTTATGCTCCGGCAGCGGATGATCCATGGCCTGCCAGCCGAGCTGCGTCGAGCCCTTGCGCCCGGCGTGACCGATCTGCAGCGCGATCTTCGCGGGTGAATGCCGATGCACGAACTCGACGATGCGCTGCCACGCGTCGCGCTGCGCCTCGTTCCACATCCCGGTGCAGCCCGGGGTGATGCGCGCATCGGGGGCCGTGCAGGTCATCTCCGTGACGACCAAGCCGGCGCCGCCGACCGCGCGCGAGCCGTAGTGCACGAGATGCCAATCGTCCGGTAGCCCCTCGCGCGCCGAGTATTGAGCCATGGGCGAGACCACGATGCGGTTCGCGAGCTCCATCGAGCCCAGGCGCAGGGGCAAAAACATGGGCGGCCGCGGCTGCTCGAGCCCGCAGCGCCGCGCGAGACCCGCCTCGACGCGCGCCACATACCCGGGATCGCGCAAGCGCAGATTCTCGTGGCCGATGCGCTGACTCGCGGTGAGCAGGCTGTACGCGAACTGCTCCGGGTCGAGATGGGTATAGCGCGCGACGTTCTCGAACCATTCCATGCGGTTGCGAGCCGCACTCTGCAGCTTCAAGGCCTCGAGGCTGCGCTCCGCGTGGTAGCTGTCGAGCGCCGCGCCCACCTGGCTCGCCCGCGCGACGTGCGCCACCAGGCACATCGCGTCCTCCATGGCGAGCTTGGTGCCCGAGCCGATGCCGAAATGCGCCGTGTGGGCGGCATCGCCGATCAGCACGAGATTCCCGTGATGCCAGCGCTCGCACAGCACGCGGTTGAAGTTCAGCCATGCCGAGCCGCGCAGATGGCGGGCATTGCTCATGAGCCGGTTGCCGCCAAGGTAGCCGCCGAACAGCTGCTCACAGAACGCGACCGACTCCTCCGTGCCGAGCTTATCGAGGCCGTGCGCCTTCCAGGTCTCCTCGCGCGTCTCGACGATCACGGTCGAGAGATCCGCGCTGAATTGATAGGCGTGGATCTGAAACCAGCCGTGCTCGGTGCGCTCGAACGCGAAGGTGAACGCGGTGAACTTCTGGCGCGTGCCGAGCCAGATGAAGCGGCACTTGCGCGCGTCGATGTGCGGCTTGAACACGGCCGCGTGGCGCGTGCGCTGCACGCTGTTGCTGCCGTCCGCGGCGACGATGAGATCGGCCTCGCCCACATCCGTGGACGCATCGACTTCGTGGCGAAACGATTGCTCCACGCCGAGCGCGGCCGCTCGCTCCTGAAGGATATTCAGCAGGCGCTTGCGCTCGATCCCGCAGAAGCCGTGGCCGCCGCTGCGGAGCGTGCGGCCGCCGAAGTGCACGTCGATATCGTCCCAGTGATGGAAGCTCTCGACAATGGCGTCGTGGGTAGGAGCGTCGGCGTCGCGAAATCCCGCCATGGTCTTGTCCGAGAACACCACGCCCCAGCCGAAGGTATCGTCGGCGCGGTTGCGCTCGTACACCTCGACCTTGGCTTTCGGCAGGGCCTTCTTGAAAAGAATGGCGGAATAAAGGCCCGCCGGACCTCCGCCGAGACAGACGATGCGCTTCATGAATGAGCTCCCACCTAAGGCTAGTATGAGATAGATATTTTAAGTGTCAAGTATTAGGATGGCGCGCAATTCCACGAGTTGCGGGAGGGCTCATGCCAAGCGCGGACCGATCGATGTTTGCCGAGCCGCTCGACGGCGCGGCGCATTCCAAGCAATCGCTGCGGCTGTGGCTGAAGCTCCTCGGCTGCACGGTGATCGTCGAGAAGCGGCTGCGCGCCCGCCTCGACGAGGAGTTTGCCACGACACTGCCGCGATTCGACGTCCTGGCTGCGCTCGAGCGCCACCGTGACGGCCTGCGCATGTCCGCCCTGTCCGAGTTCCTCATGGTCTCCAACGGCAACGTCACCGGCGTCGTTTCCCGGCTCATCGACGACGGCCTGGTCACGCGCACCGTCGACCGCGCGGACCGGCGCTCGGCCACCGTGCGCCTGACCCGCAAGGGACGCGAAGCCTTTCTGAGAATGGCGGCCGCGAACGAGCGTTGGATGGACGGCATGTTCGCCGACCTGTCCGATGCCCAGATCGAGGAGCTGATGCGTCTCCTCAGCCAAGTGCGCCGCTCCATCGACGCGCACGCGGTCTAGGCGCGGCCGGCCTAGGCGGCCAGCTCCCGCGGCGGCGGATCGAGATCGCGCAGCGCGGATTCGAGCGCGCGGCCGTCCTCGTCGGCGAGCGCCGCCGATCGCAACCGCCGCACCGCCGGCGCGAGAGCTGCGCGTCCTGCGCTGCGATCCACGAACTGCATGATGGCTTCGTAGCTCTTGAGCCCGCGCGCGTGCGTATCGCCGTACCCCTTGATGAGCCGCTGGCACTCGGCGATCTCCACAGCGAGCTGGTAATCGGCAGCGCTCGCAGCGATCCGCAGGAGCCACGCCTCGATGCGATCCTGCTCGACGCGATGGCGCAGCGTGCCGCGGCGCAAGCGCCGCAGGCGGGCGAGCAGATAGAGCGGCAAAAATCCCGAGAGCTTCGCCGTGCTCAAGCGGCGGCCGCGCCGAAAGAGAGGCGCGAGCAGCCGCGCCGCCCGAGGGCTCCGCCCGAGCCTAAGTCCGAGCGCCGCCGGCAGGGTGTCGCAGAGCTCCTGAAAGCGCGGATGCATGTACTCGGTGACGTACACGACTTGATCGGGCATGGCGCGCACTTCGCCGCGGAACCGTTCGAAGCGGCTGCGGCGCGTCTTCAGGTCGGCGACGCGGATGGTGTCCTCGTAGGTCATCCACAGCGCGAGATGGCGCGCGGCCGCCGCCGTCAGCGCAAATGCGCGCTCGAGACCTCCAGCCCCGGAGTCGATGCGCAGCACATCGCCGAGCCGCGCAAGATAGCTATCGGCGTAGTCGGGGTCCTGATAGTCCATGCAGCGGCGCACGCCCTCGACGATGAGCCCGTGCAGGTGCGCCGGGAATCCCGCGCGCACTTTTTGGTCGAGACGCCGCCCCTTCTCCGTGGTCGGGGGCGGGCCGGGCGCGACGGCACCGGCCGCGGGAGCGCTCGCGAGTGCCCGCTCGAATCCCGCCGCGAATCCCTTGAGGCTCCCCGCCACCGCGACGCCGCCCTTGCGGATCGCCTCCTCGTAGAGCTCGCACGGGAAGGGCAACACGCCCGAGGCCGCCAGAGCACCGAACAGGACGGAGCTGATGACGCTGCCCGTCTCGGCGCAGATCGCATCCATGTCGAAGCACACGAGCCGGCGCCCCTCGCTCCCGAGCGCCGCGAGCACCGCTTTCGAGTCGGCGATGCCGTCGCCCAGGGCGGACTTCTCGGTGATCCCATAGACTCGATGCGTCGAAGCCACGACGGTGGTGCGGTCCGGGGTCACGAAGCCGCGCACGGCCGCCCGCCCCGCCTCCATGAGCTCGGCGGCCAGGAGCACGTCGACGTCACCGGGGACGGGCATGAGCGCAAACACCGGCGCCGGACCTGTCTGCGGTGACTCGGCCATCTCGATGTAGTACACCGTGCTGCCGGTGCGTTGCGCGACGCCGGGCACGGATGTCGCTTGCACCAGCCAGCCGTGACGCTCGGCGGCCTCGACGATCCAGTCGGCCAATACCCCGCCCCCTTGGCCGCCGAGTGCCGCGATGGCGATCGAGATGCGCGCGCGCTCAGAAGGCATGCCGGGCCCGGCGGCGGTCCGCGAGTCGCTGCAAAGCGCCGATCACCGCGCCGCGCAGGGCGGCGATCCATCGGTCCCAGCGTGTGGGATTGAAGAGGAGCTCTGCCCGATAGAAGGAGGGACAGAGCACCGCGGCATGTGCCACCTCGCCGCATACCCCGCAGCCGACACAGGAGTTGTCGACGTGCGCCACCGGATCCTGCCGCAACGGATCCGGATTCGGACGGATGGTGAGCGAGGGACAGCCCGAGAGACGAATGCAGGAATGATCGCCCGTGCACGTGTCGGCATCGACGCCGAAACGCTCGCGCACCACGCGCGCACCGCCCGCGATGGCGCGCTCTCGCTCGGGCCGCTCGCGACGCTGACGGTTCAGCATGCATTCCGAGGCCGCGACGATGACCTTGGGTCCTTTCTCGGTAGTGGTCATCGCCTCGCGCAGCGCCGCTTTCATGCGCTCGAGGTCGTACGTGCGGTCGATCACGCGCAGCCATTTGACACCGACGCCCTTCACCGCCTCGGCGATCGCATGCTTGGTGCTCTTCGAGCGATTGTTCGCGCGCGACGAGAGAATGGCCTGGCCGCCCGTGGCCGCCGAATAGCCGTTGTCGACGATCACCAGCACGTTGTCCGACTTATTGAAGACGCCGTTGCCCACGCCCGAGGTGAGGCCGTTGTGCCAGAACCCGCCGTCGCCCATGACCGCGATGGCACGCTTGCCTCCTGGCCCGCCGAACGCCGAGGCGCCGGCCGCACCCAATCCGTACCCCATGGTCGTGTTGCCGAGGCTGAAGGGCGGCAGGATAGAAAACAGATGGCAGCCGATGTCGCAGCTGATATGCATCGGCCCGAGCTCGCGCTGCAGCAGCTTCATCGCCGTAAAAATGGGCCGCTCGGGGCAGCCCGTACAGAACCCCGCCGGCCGCATGGGCAAGAGACCTCCGAGCGCTTGCACCTCCTTGGAGGGCTCGCGCTGCCGCCGGTGCGCGTGCGGCTCGCCAAGCGGCGCGGAGGTGGAACGGTCCAGCCATTCCGGCGCATGGCGCTCGAGGAACGTCTCGACGCCTCGTTCGAGGACCTGTCCCGTGTATTCGCCGGCCCGCGGCAGCACGCCCTTGCCGATAATGCGCGTCGCGAGCTGCGCCTGATGCAGCACCGTGTTGAGGTGCTGCTCGATGTATTCGGGCTGCCCCTCCTCGACGATGAGCACCGCGCGCTTGCCCGCGCAGAAGCTCAAGATCTCCTCGTCGATCGGCGGATAGGTGACGTTCTGGACGTAGAGCGGCAGCTCCGTGCGGCCGAACGCATCGGCGAGCCCCAAGAGCTCGAGCGCACGCATGAGCGTATTGTAGAGACCGCCCTGCAAAATGATGCCGACCTCACCCGAGGTCCCGCCCATGAATTCGTTCAACCGGTGCTCGCGGATGAAGTCGACGGCAGCCGGCCAGCGCTTCTCGATCTTCTCCTGCTCGTGCGCGAAATTGGCGGGCGGCAGCACGATCCGCGACGTGTCGCGGTGAGGTCGCGCGAGCGCATCGCGCACACTGAACACAGGCGGTCTGTTGTTCTTGGAGCGGAAGCGGCCGTACACGTGGCAGGCGCGGATGCGCAGCTCCAGCATCACCGGCGTGTGCGATGCCTCGGAAAGCTCGAAACCCCGCTCCACCATCTGCACGATGCTCTCGAGATTGGGACGCGGATCGAGCAGCCAAATCTGGGATTTCATCGCGAAGGCATGCGATCGCTCCTGCATGATGGAGGAGCCCTCGCCGTAATCCTCGCCGACGATGACGAGGGCGCCTCCCGTGACCCCGCCCGATGCGACGTTCGCGAGCGCATCGCTGGCCACGTTCGTGCCAACGGTCGACTTCCAGGTGACGGCGCCGCGGATCGGATAGTTGACGGATGCCGCCAGCATGGCCGCGGCGGCGGCCTCCGAGGCGCTCGCCTCGAAACGCACACCCAGGTCCTCGAGCACATCCTCTGCGTCCGACAGGACGTCCATCAGATGGGAGATCGGCGCGCCCTGATAGCCGCCCACATAACCCACTCCGGACTGCAGCAATGCCTTGGTCACCGCGAGGATCGCCTCGCCGTGAAACTCCTCGCCCTCGCCGAGCCGGAGCTTGCCGACCTCCTGTGCAAACGAGCGCTCAGCCACGACCGCTCAATCCTTGTATCCGGGAATGCGCTTTGCTATCGGGCTGCGCGCCAGCAGCTGACCTTGCTGCACGGCGCCCGCGAAATTCTCGAGCACGTCCTCAATGGCGATATTGCGTCTGAAGAAATCCGCCCAGATGAACTCGGCAAATGCGGTGTGCGTCTTGTCGTAGCCGCCCGCGTCGCGTACGAAGCCGGCCACCGAGCGATAGACATCGTCCACCAGCTTGTCGAGACTCTTCGGGATGGACTCATAGCGGTGTCTGACGCCGTGCTGATCGAGCGGGTGCACCCAGGACTCCTTGTCCATATGGATCCAGAAAATGTCCTGGGCCAGGGCCGAGAGGTCGTCCTCGACCTCGAAGCACGCCTGCTGGATCTTGAGGTCGTAGGCGGCACGCGCCAGATGGTGATGATCGGTGATGTACATCCGCTGCCCCGGGCCAAGAACCACCGGCATGGGATGCGCCGCGAGAAAGGCGGCCTGATCCTTGGGGGATAGCGCCTGCAATTTCTTTTTCTTGGCGTCGACCTCGAGAAAACCCACCGTGAGCTGAGTGGGGCAGAGGCTGATGATGGGAGCGTGCTGAAGCTTCGGCATGGGGCGGTGACCTGAGGAACCCATGTGTAGCCTAGCAGGCGGCGATGACGGCGCCGCTAGCCGGCCGGGATTTCATGATCTATATCTATGTAAAACAATTACTTGTGATGAATTTGAGAACCACTGTCGCAGATGTCGACGACGGGTACGCCGGGGCCCGGAGAGATCGGTAAGCTTGCAAGTGCGCTGCGCAGAACCCATAAATGGCACTGAGGGCCCACGCGGGCCGCGGATTCTTTGAGGGTGAGCCATGGCGACAGGTTGGGCCGGCGACGGCGCGGTACAAGAGCAGATCGATGCGACGGTGCTCGATGGGGTCAAGCGGGCGCAGAGCCGGCTGCCCCAAGGGCCATCCGCCATACATTGCGACGAATGCGGCACGGAGATTCCCGAGGCCCGCCGCAAAGCGTTGCCGGGTACCCGGCTGTGTGTGACCTGTCAGGACGCGCAGGATCGCGACCAGGCGGCCTACGCCGGCTACAACCGGCGCGGCAGCAAGGACAGCCAGCTGCGTTAGTTAGTGGCTGGCTGCGAGTAAGCCTGCCGGCGAGATAGTGGGCATCCGTGACCGCGAGCAAGCGTGTTGGCGGGGGAAAACAGGCCGAGTCACTCGCAAGCCACGGTGCCCCACGCGCACCCTACCGCGCGATGCGCGGAGCATCCAACAACGGTTCGTTCTATCGCTAGAGCGATTCGGCCTGAAGGGGGTCGGTGGCGACGGCCTCGACCGGCGCAACGGCCTCGACCGCCGCGGCGCGTCGATACAGTGTCGTGCGCTGCATGAGCGAGCGCCCGAGCGAGGCCGCGAGCGAGCGCATGTCTGAGGAGGTCATCTCCTGTCCATGCGTGGCACCTGCCGCACGGGTGATGCTCTCGTTCATCAGGGTGCCGCCGAGATCGTTGGCACCGGCGCAAAGCGCCTCGCGCATCCCCGCCCGCCCCATTTTCACCCACGAGGCCTGAATGTTGTCGAAGTGCGGGTGCAGCGCGAGACGTGCCACCGCGTGCATGAGGATCGACTCGCGCAGCGTCGGTCCGGGCCGTGCCTGGCCCCGCTTGTACAGGGGCGCCTCGTGCGCCACGAAGGGCAGCGGCACGAACTCGGTGAATCCGTGCGTGCGCTTTTGCAAATCTCGGAGCTTGCCAAGATGGGCTGCCCAGTCCCCGTAGGAATCGACGTGCCCGAACATCATGGTCGAGGTGGTGGGCAGACCGATCTCGTGCGCCGTCTCGATCACTTCGAGCCATTGCTCCGTGCTGAGCTTGTCGGGACACAGCACGGCGCGCACACGGTCGACCAGAATCTCGGCCGCCGTTCCGGGAAGGCTGCCGAGACCTTCGGCGCGCAACAGCGTCAGGTAGTCGCGCAGGGTCATGCCGAGCGTGGTTGCCCCGTGCCACACCTCGAGCGGTGAGAATGCGTGCACGTGCATCTCGGGGTCGGCCGACTTCACAGCCCGCAGGATCTCGAGATAGGTCTCGCCCGTGAAGCTCGGATGGATGCCGCCTTGCAGGCAGACTTCCGTCGCGCCGCGCTCGCGGGCCTCGAGCGAGCGGCGCACGACCTCGGCGATGTCGAGCAAGTACCCCCGCTCGGCGCCTTCGTGCTTGCGCGTGCCCTTTGAGAACGCGCAAAAGGTGCAGCGGTAGCTGCAGATGTTGGTGTAGTTGATGTTGCGGTTGACGACGTAAGTGGCGACGGCGCCATTGGTCTCCGCCCGCAGCGCATCCGCCGCTTCGCAGACGCGGCGGAAATCGGCGCCACGCGCATTGAAGAGCGTCGCGAGCGATTCGCGGTCGACGTGCTCGGCGCCGTTTTGCAGTAGCTCATCGAGAAGCCTCGCAGTCGGCGTCGGACCGGTGCGCCGATGGGACACCGCGAAGCCCGCCGGTAGATCGGTGCTGCGGCCTGTGCGCCAGCGATCCTCACGCGCAAGCCCTTCCCCGTCGCTTTGCTCGAGCACCGGGCGGCGCATGGCTGCGTCCAGCCACTGCGCGGGGGACTTGGCGTAGGCCGGATAAATGGTCAATCGTTGCGCGAGGGTCTTGCCGCCAAGCTCGGATTCGCCGCGCAGCTGCTCGATTTCGGGCCAGGGCGATTCGGGGTTGACATAATCCGGCGTGAGCGGCGAGACGCCGCCCCAATCGTTGATTCCGGCTCCGATGAGCGCCGGCAGCGGCGCCGGGCTCAGGTTGGGCGGCGCCTGAATGCTCATGTGCGGCCCGAGCACGAGGCGGGCGGCGGCAATCGACCAGAGCAGCTCCTCGCGATCGGCCGCCGGCGCCCGTGCCATGATGGTGCCTGCCTTGGGCACGAAATTCTGGATGATGACTTCCTGGATGTGACCGTAGCGCCGCTGCAAATCCTCGATCGCACGCAGCGACTCGATGCGCTCCTCCCGAGTCTCGCCGATCCCGATCAACAAACCTGTGGTGAAAGGGACCTTCTGCCGCCCCGCTTCCGCCAGGGTCTCGAGGCGCATCGCCGGCACCTTATCGGGCGACCCGTAGTGAGGCCCCCCTTTCTCCGCGAGCCTTTCGGCCGTGCTCTCGAGCATCAACCCCATCGACGCCGATACGGGCCGCAGCATCGCCATCTCATCGGCGCTCATGCAGCCGGCGTTGATGTGCGGCAACAAGCCGGTGCGATCGCGCACCGCGGCAGCGACGTGCGCCAGGTAATGCAGCGTGCTCGCAAATCCTTGGCTCTCGAGCCACTGCCGCGCCGCGCGATAACGCAGCTCGGGGCGCTCACCGAGCGTGAACAGGGCCTCCTTGCAGCCGAGCTGGGCGCCTTGCGAGGCAACCGCAACGGCCTCGTCGACCGACATGTAGGGGCTGCGCAAATGCCGCGGCGCTTTGGCGAACGTGCAGTAATGACACGAGTCGCGGCACAGCTGCGTCAGCGGTAAGAACACCTTTCTCGAGTAGGTGATGAGCGCACCGAATCCCGCGTCGCGCAGCCGCGCCGCCTGCGGCGTGATATCGCCGGCCGAGGCACGCGCGAGGTGCCCGGCATCGATGATGCGCGCGCCGGCGCGCGGGATGCCCGCCACACCGCGGGCACTCGCGCTACCCTGCAACCTGAGCTCGAGCACGAGCTGCTCGAACGGGCCTCTCGCCGCGGAAGACTCCAGCATGTCCGCGAACCGATGCAAATCCTCCGCGGCGTCGATGTCGAAGGCCACCTCGGGCGCCGCGAGCTCATGGGCATTCGCCGCGCTCGCATGGCGGGCAAAGCTGTCGGGACCGAAGCGCGGCGTAAAGGCCAGCGCCGGATCGAGCAGCACCATGTTCGTGCCCGTCCCGTCCTTGCAGCGCACGAGACCCACGGCAGCGCCGCCTGCGCGCAGCGCCGAGTAGCGCCGCACCACGTCGGTGAGCGCCGGCGCCGAAAGCAGGCCGAGGTCCGCCGGCATGAGGACGGCGATGCTCGCAGTGCGCTCGGCCGCGGCCGCGAGCCCCAAGGCGCACGCCTCATTCAGCGAAGCGTCTCGATCGTCCAGCACCTGGGCGCCGCGCGCGCGCGCGGCGGCGGCGATGCGCGGATCGGGACTCACCACGATGATGCCGTCGAAGAGACCCGTCTCGCGCAGGATGTCGAGCGTGCGGCAGGCGAGCAGATACGCGAACTCCTCGCGCTTCTCGCCCAAGAGCGCCGCCAGGCGCTGTTTGGCGAGAGAGAGCCGCTTGATGGGGACGATAGCCCACCTGCCGGCGCGGCGCGCCTTCGAGGATTCCCTTGCTGCGATCATCGGGCTCATGAGTGCTAGTTAACCGCGCTCTCGTGCGCTCGGCAAGCTCAGCCGAACGCGCGCCGCAGCCGCGGCGCAACCTGATCGGTGAACAGCCTGAGAAAGCGTACCTGGTCAGGTCCCGGGGCGTGAAACACGAGATGATTGAAGCCGAGCCGTACATAGGTGCCGACCTTCTCGACGATTTCGTCCGGATCGCTCGACACGATCCAGCGCGAGGCGGTTCGCTCGATGGGCAGCGCATCCGCGAGCCGCTCCATTTCCAGCGGGTCCTCCACGTTCACCTTCTCCTCCGGAGAAAGCGCGAGCGCGCCCCAGTAGTGCGTATCGCGCAGCGCGCGTTCGCGATCCGTGTCGAAGGACACTTTCATCTCGATCATCCGGTCGAATGCAGCCTGAGGCCCGCGCTCCGATGCGTCGAGACCCGCCTGCACGTTGGGCAGCAGCGTCTCGCTATACAGAGCCCACTTCTTGCCGCTGGTGCAAATGAAACCCTCGCCCTCCAAGCCCGCAACCTTCGCAATGAACGGACCGGCACCGGCGATGTAGATGGGCACCGGCTCGCGCGGCCGATCGTAAATCGTCGCCAGTTTCGTGCGGTAGTACTGTCCTTCGAAGCTGACCCGGTCGTAGGACCAGAGTGTGCGGATGAGACGCAGCGCTTCGCGGAAACGCGCGGTCCGCTCCTTTTGCTCGGGCCACTCGAGACCCGAGGCGGGCACCTCGTTCAAAGACTCGCCGGTACCCATGCCGAGCACCACCCGGCTCGGGAACAGCGTACCGAGCGTCGCGAACGCCTGCGCCACGACGGAGGGGTGATAGCGGTACGTGGGCGTGAGCACGCTCGTGCCCATGACGATCTTGCCGGTGCGCGCACCGAGCGCGCCCAGCCAGGCGAGCGAGAATGGCGCGTGCCCGCCGGTGTGGCGCCACGGTTGAAAGTGGTCGCTGATCCAGACCGAGTCCAGGCCGAGCTCCTCCGCCAGCACCCCGAACTCCAGAAGCTCGCTCGGCCCGAACTGCTCAGCTGAAGCCTTGTAACCCAGCTTGATCACGTGAATCTCCTCCCAGCAGAGGCGCCGCCCCGGCTCCGTTGCAGTATCTTATCGCAGCGGCGCCCGGCGTAGCGGCGCCCGGCGCAAAAGACTCAGGCACACCGCCGCCAGTCGGCGCCGATCCTCCGGCGTGCGCATCAGAATCGGCGCGACCTCGAACGCCGGACCGTCCGGCTCGCGCGATGCGATGAGCGCCGCATCCTGCTCATCGATCAGCATGACGTCGAGAAAGTCCCGATAATCTTTCGCGATCTCGAGAGGGGATACGTCGAGGTCCAGCTCCTGCATGATTTTCGCCGCGGGCCCTTTGACCGCGGCGCCGCCGATGAGGGGCGATACGGCGACGATGGGCACCTGTGCGCGCCCGAGCAGCGCGCGCAGCCCCGGCACGCGCAGCATGGGGATGATGCTCAAATAGGGATTCGACGGGCAGAGAATGATGCCCTCGAGACCCGCGTTCTGCAGCGCGCCGCGCACCTCGGGCGTGAGCGTGGCGCGTCCCTCGGCCCCATAGCGAAAGCCGCGAGCCACCGGCCTGCAGCGATGTTTCACGAAATATTCCTGGAAGGACATTGCGCCCTGCCCGGTGAGGACAACGGTCGGTGCCGGCTCGTCGCACATGGGCAATAGAGCGCTCGGCACCTGCATCTCGAGCGCGAGGATGCGCGCGATCTGAGTGAGCGTCATGCCCTGCGATTGCAGCTCGCGCCGGTGCAGGTGCAAGGCGATGTCGCGATCGCCCAGCTGAAACCAGGTGTCGAGCCCGAGCGCCTGCCATTCGGTCTGCACCTGCCACGACTCGTTCGCCCGTCCCCAGCCTTGCTGCGCATTCGCAACGCCCGCAAGCGTGTACAGCACCGTATCGAGATCCGGACAGATGGGCAGACCCCGATGCTCGAAGTCATCGCCCGTGTTGACGATGATCTCGAGCATCCCCGGGGGGAGACACTGCTGCAAACCGTCGGCGAGCTTCGCCCCGCCGACCCCTCCGCAAAGCGCGACGATGCGTCCCATGCGCGGCTACCGAAACAAGTCCTCGCCGATCGGCCTCAAAACATCCGCCGCTCGGGCCGATTCGCGTCGCCAGGCGGCCGATATGCCGCGCGCGAGCACCACCGGGCGCCCCTCGGCGCCCTCGCCCATGAGGAGCGTCGCGGCGCTCGCGAGCTGATCCGCGACGGGCGTCTGCGTGACCTTGAGCTTGCGGCCGAAGCGATCTTCCTCGCCGCGACGATCGAGCAGGGTCACGATGCCTGCCGAGCCGATCGCGGTCCCGCAAACTCCCTGGCGCCAGGGACGTCCGAAGGTGTCGGTGATCACCACCGCAGGCGCAACCCCGAGCAAGCCGGCGAGCGCCGTACGCAGGGCCGCCGCCGAGCCGTCGGGATCTTTCGGCAGGAGCAAAACTCTCGATTCGGAGTCGGGAACGTTCGACTGATCCACGCCGGCATTGGCCATCACCAGCCCCAAGCGATGTCTGACGATGAGCACCTGCGGGGCACAGCGCACCACCTCGGTCGACTCCTGCAGGATGACTTCCACCAGGCGTGCGTCCTTGCCGCAGCGGGAGGCGAGCTCCAGCGCTCGGGGAGACACCTCGACCGCGCCGAGATCGACGAAACGCCCCTCGGATTTCGAGACGACTTTCTGGCAGACGAGCAGCACGTCCTCATCGCGCGCCGCGAGCGCGTGGCGCACGAGTGCAGCCGCGATCAACGGCGCGAGCGCCATGCCGTCGGTGACCTCGGGCAGCCCGTCGAGGGCGGTCAAGGACAGGACGTTCGGACTCAAGGAGCTGCACGCTGGAACATGTGTTTATTCTACTATAGCGATGCGCGGGCAATGACCGCCGAAGCCAGCGAGGTGTTCCATGGCCGTTCGCCAATTGTTCGATCTTGCCGGTCAGGCGGCGCTCGTCACCGGCGGATCGCGCGGCCTCGGGCTGCAGATCGCTTCGGCGCTCGGGGAAATGGGCGCGAAGGTCGCGCTGTGCGCACGCTCGCAGGAGGAGCTCGAGCGTGCGGCGGCGACGCTCGCCGACGCGGGCATCGAGGTGTTCGCGGTGCCTTGCGATCTTTCCAAGCCCGACGAAGTTCCGCAGATGGTCGAGCAGGTGCTCGCGCGTTTCGGACAGATCGACATCCTCGTGAACAACGCCGGCGCGAGCTGGGGCGGTCCTGCCGAGGAGCTCGCGCTCGCCTCGTGGGAAAAAGTCATGCGCCTGAATGTCGGCAGCGTCTTTCAGTTGAGCCAATTGGTGGCGAACCGCTGCTTCATTCCACGGCGGTCGGGCAACATCATCGTCATCGCATCCATCGCCGCCTTGCGCACCAATGCGCGCATGAAGGCCGTGAGCTATTACGCCTCGAAAGGGGCGGCGTTGCAGCTCACGCGGGCTCTGGCCACCGAATGGGGCCCGCTCGGCATCCGCGTGAACGCCATCTGTCCGGGATTCTTCCCTTCGAAGATGTCGAACGGACTCTTGCAGGGGATCGGCGACTCGGTGATCGCGCAAACACCGCTCGGCCGGCTCGGCGATGACACCGATCTCATGGGTGCCGCCGTCTATCTCGCATCGGCTGCCTCCCGTCACGTGACCGGCCAGTACATCGCGGTCGACGGCGGCGCATCGATCGCCTGAATCGCTCGGCCCGCCTCAAAAAATCCCCATCGCGATCCCCGCCGCCAGGGTCGCACCGATCTCCTCGCAACGCTCGAGGTCGCCGCGGGAGATCTGTTTCGGCCGCAGGATCGCGTCCGGCGCTTGCGCGTGGGTGCAAACGATCAGCGGCTCGGCAACGGCCGAGAGACGCCAGCCGGTGGCGATGCGCTCGATTTGCGCCGCGGCTTGCCGGCCGTCGCTCCCCGCGCACACGAGCGCGGCATAGGGCCTGCCGTTCAGCCGGTCGAGCGCCGCGTAGTAGGTCCGGTCGAAAAAATCCTTCATGAGCCCGGACATGGCGGCCAGATTCTCCGGCGTCGCGAATAGATATCCGTCGGCGGCGAGCACGTCCGCTGGGCCGGCCGCGGCGGCCCGCAGGAGGGAGACGGTGAGCTCCGGCTCCGTGCGCGCCCCTGCGGCCGCTGCTTCGGCCATCTGCTTCGTACCCCCCGTCATCGAGTGGTACACAATGAGCATCGTCTTCATCGAGCAACCCCGCCGGCTTAGGGCTATCCTACGGCAATCTCCGCATTCGGGAGCGTGCCGATGAACTATCGCAGGCTGGGGAGCAGCGATCTCATAGTCTCCGAAATCGCGTTCGGCTCATGGCTGACGTTCTCGAGCGGGACGCGCAAGAGGAACGCGATCGCGTGCGTGCATCGGGCCCTCCACCGCGGCATCACGCTGTTCGACACCGCCAACGTCTACGGCCTGGGCAAGGCCGAGAAGGCGCTCGGCGAAGCCCTGCGCGGCGTACCGCGGGACCGCTACGTGCTCGCCACCAAGCTTTTCTTTCCGATGAGCGACATCGATCGCGGCCTCTCGTGCGCGCAGGTTCACAAGCAAATAGATGCCTCGCTCGAGCGTCTACAAGTCTCCTACGTGGATCTGTATCAATGCCATCGCTACGACGATCGCACGCCGCTCGAGGAAACCATGCGAGCGCTCACGCAGGTCGTGCAGGCTGGGAAGGCGCGTTATATCGGATTCTCCGAGTGGCCCATCGACCGCATCGAGGCGGCGCTTGCGATGCCCGGCGTCGAGAAATTCGTCTCGAGCCAGCCCCAGTATTCTTTATTGCATCGGGAACCTGAGCGCGCGCTGCTGCCGCTCTGCGAGCGAGCCGGTATCTCACAGATCGTGTGGTCGCCGCTCGCGCAAGGACTCTTGACCGGCAAATACGTCGCGGGTGCTCCCCTCCCTGCCAATTCCCGCGCCGGGGATCTATCGTTGAAAAGCTATATCAGCGCGGATTGGTTCAGACCCAGGCTGCTGAAGGCGATCCAAGAGCTCAAGCCTCTCGCGGCCGAAGTCGGCCTCACGCTTGCCCAGTTCGCGCTCGCCTGGGTGTTGCGTCAACCAAACGTCGCCGCGGCCATCATCGGCGCGAGTGGCCCCGAACAGATCGACGAGAATGTCGCTGCCAGCGGACATGCGCTGCCCGCCGAGCTCGCGCAGCGCGCCGAAGCGATCATCGACGCCGCTTCTTAAGTTTCGTTAATCCACGAGGCACCGCCTTGGCCGGCGCCTCACGGTGAACTCGGCCGGCGGCACTAACTCTAAGCACGAATTGCCTTGGCTAAGTAAGGGATGGACGTTCATGCCTTCGAGTCGCCTGCTTTTGAGTCGCAACCTCTCGCGCTGCGCCGCAGCCCTGCTTCTGGCGGGGGTGCTTGCGCAAACCGGCCGCGCCGGCGGGGCGGCCTTCGACCTGGCGGGCCCCGTGCTCGAGGCCACAGTCACCCGCGCGGGCACCACCTTGCCCGCCTCGCAAGTACCCAATCTCGCCCCGGGCGATCGGATCTGGATCCGTGCGAACTTTCCAGCGTCGCAGTCCGCCCATTACCTCCTGGTGACCGCGTTCCTGAGCGGCTCGACCAACCCGCCACCCCAGAGCTGGTTCTCCGACTGCAAGACCTGGACGCCCAAGTGCCGCGCGGACGGATTGACCCTGACAGTGCCCGGGGATGCGCAGCAGATGGTCGTGTTCCTTGCGCCCGAGACGGGCGGGGACTACAAGACGCTGATGAGTGCCGTGCGCGGCCGGCCCGGCGCTTTCGTGCGCACCTCGCAGGACTTGAATCAAGCCGAGCTCGATCGCTCGCGCCTCGACCGCTATCTCGCGGGCATCCGCGCGCTGAACGATGCCGATCCGGCGAAACTCGCTCAAGTGGCTCCGCTCCTCGCGCGCAGCCTCGCCATCAAGGTCGAAGAAAAGTGCCTGGATCGCATTCCCGCCCTGCAGGCGCCGTGCCTGATGGCGGGCCAGGAAGCGCTCATCTTAAACGACGGCCACAGCACCTCGATCGTCGAGGCATTGACCTCGGGCCCCGAGGGCGATCTCGCGATGCAGGCGAGCTTCACGCCGCAGCTCGGCTACGGCTTCTACAGCCCCTACATCGCCTCGGTTCTCGACATTGCGAAAATCCTCGACTCGTTTCGGACAGCGCAGTACCAGTACATCCCGGCGCTCGCGACGCTCAAGGGCAACGATCTGGAATTGACGCTGAACGCCGCCCCATCGTTCCACGATCCGAAGTCGGTTCTGGTCGTCGCGCTGCCCGCCATCGAGCCGGCGCAGCTGCCGCCGCTGCACGCGGTCGATCCGAAGGAGATCTATTGCGCGCACAAGACCGCTCTGGTTCTGCCCGTTGAAGGGGCTCCGCTGGTGTTCTCGACGGCCTATGCGCATGACATGACCTTGAGCCTGGCGGGAGCCGGCAAGTCCCTGGAGTTGCCGGCGGTCGCCGACGCCTCACAGGGCGGATTCGTGGTCGATACGTCCGGCTTGAGCGGTGTGAGCCTTGGCGATACGGTGCAGGCGACCCTGCGCGGCTATTGGGGATTCGAGCCGTATCGCGGCCCGACCTTCGGGCTGCGCAATGCGCGTGCCGTCTCCTGGCAACTCGCCGCCGGAGATGAGTCGGCGCTCATCGTCGGACGCCAAGACACCGTGCACTTGCGCGCCGCCAGCGTGAGTTGCGTGGACACCATCATGCTCAAGGATCCGGCCGGCAAGGAGCTCAAGACCGAATGGAAAAAGCTCAAGCCCGACGAGGTAGAGGTCAAGCTGCCGCTGCAGGACGCGGCGCCCGGACCCATGACGCTCCTCGTGGGCCAGTACGGCATGCCGCAGCCTCAGCCGATCGGCGTGCAAGGGTTCGCCGAGGCCGGCCGATTTGACGGCTTCGAGATTCATGCCGGCGATGCCCAGGGCGTCCTCGAGGGAAGCCGCCTCGACGAGGTGTCGAGCCTTGCGATCCGGAACGTCGTGTTCACTCCCGGGGAGCTATCGAGCCGGCAAGGGAGCGATGAGCTTCCGATGGCGGCGCAGGATGCCGGGGCCGCAGGCGAGCTCAAGCCCGAGCGCGGCGTCGCCGCCAAGCTCACTCTGAAGGACGGACGCATTCTGACGGTGAGCGCGAACATCGAGGCGGCGCGGCCGAAGGCGTTGCTCATCGGCAAAAGCGTGCAGCCTTCGGCGCTCGGCAGTGACAGCAACATTCAGCTCGCCGACTCGGGCGAGCTGCCGCTCGATGCCACGCTGGTGTTCTCCATCCGCGCGCAGACGCCGGCGAACTTCGCGCGCGACGAGACCGTCGATGTGGCGACCGCGGATGAGAGCATGGTGGTGTCCCTGAGTGTCGCCGGCGGCACGCTCGCGCTCGAGAATTCGCGGGTGGCGGTGGCGACCCTCAGTCCGCAGAAGGCCTTCGGTGCCTCCTCTTACGGACCGCTCAAGTATCGCGTGAATGCCAAGGGCGCCGCGAGCGATTGGCAGCCCCTCGCCACCCTCGTGCGCTTGCCCGCGCTCAAGGCGCTCGAGTGTCCCGCGACACCGGAGGTCGCGTGCAAGCTGTCGGGGTCCGATCTGTACTTGATCGATTCGGTCGCTGGAACCGCGGACTTCAGCAAGCCGGTGATCGTGCCGGACGGATTCCTCGGGTCCTCGCTCCCCGTGCCGCATCCGAGCAGCGGTACGCTGTACTTGAAACTGCGCGACGACCCCCAGGTCATCAATCCCACGAGACTGGTCGCGCTTCAGATCCCGGCCACGCCGGCGGAAGCCGACCGCTCGGCGGTGCGTCAGGCGGCGCCCGCCGCTCCCGCCGAAGGCGCGCAGGCGCGTCCGGCAGCCGCCGACAATCAGGCTCCGGCCTCGGCGGGTCCTTAGTTGCCGGAAGCGGTCGGCCGGTGTGCCGCACGGCTCACCGCCGGTCGGTAACGTGCTCGGCCTTTCCGGAGGAGCGCGCCAGCGTACCGCTCGCCGTCACCTCGAAGCGTGCGGAGATGCCGACCATGGCCTTGAACCGTTCGCCGAGCAGGCGTTCGGTGGCGCGGCAGTCGAGGTCGGCGAGCTCGCCGCGCGCTTCCACCCGCACGTGCATCTCGTCGAGCCGCTGCGGCCGGGAGATCTCGATGTGGTAGTGCGGGGCGAGCTCGGCGCAGGCCGCGATGAGCTCCTCGATCTGGGAGGGAAATACGTTCACCCCGCGAACGATGAGCATGTCATCCGAGCGGCCCGTGATCCGGCTCAGGTGGCGCATTGCCGTGAATCGGCCGGGCTTAAGGCAGGTGAGATCGCGCGTGCGATAGCGAATCACCGGCATCGCTTCCTTGGTGAGCGAGGTGAGCACGAGCTCCCCCGGCTCGCCGTCGGGCACGGGCTCACCGTTTCGCGGATCCACGATCTCCGGCAGAAAGTGATCCTCCCAGACGGTGGGCCCTTCGCGGGTGCCCGCAAGCTCCTGCGCGACGCCCGGACCCATCACCTCGGAGAGTCCGTAGATGTCGCACGCCGCCAGATCGAAGGCGGACTCGATCTCCCGCCGCATGCCCTCGCCCCACGGCTCCGCGCCGAACAGCCCGATGCGCAGCGAGCTCGACCGTGGATCGATCCCCTGGCGCCGGAACTCATCCAGAAGAGCCAGCATGTAGCTCGGCGTGATCATGATGAGGTCGGGCTCGAAATCCATGATGAGCTCGACCTGCCGGGCGGTCTGTCCGCCGGACATCGGGATGACGGTGCAGCCCGCCGCCTCCGCGCCATAATGCGCGCCGAGTCCCCCGGTGAAGAGTCCGTAGCCGTAAGCGATGTGCACCTTCATCCCGCGCCGTCCTCCGGCGGCTCGGATCGAGCGCGCGACGAGCCCGCTCCAGATGGCGATGTCCTTGGCGGTATATCCCACGACCGTCGGCTTGCCGGTGGTGCCCGAGGACGCGTGCACACGCACCACCTCGTGCAGCGGCACCGCGAAGAATCCGAACGGATAGGCGTTGCGCAGATCGCTCTTCGTCGTGAATGGAAATCGCGCGAGATCGGCGAGGGAGGAGAGATCCCCCGGACTCACCCCCTGCTCGTCGAACTTGCGCCGGTAACACGCGTTGTGCTCGTACGCATGGTGGATCGACCAGCGCAGGCGCTCGAGCTGCAGGGATTCGACGGCCGCGCGGTCCATGCGCAGCAGCGGCTCGACTTCGAGCGCCTCCCCGAAGCTACTCTGCATCAGGCCTCACGCCGCACGATCGGGAACCTCTCGAGTGCTGACCATGGTGAGCACGTCGTAGGAGGCGACGGTCTCGCCGTGCTGATTGGTGATCTCGGTGTCCCAGGCGACCTCGCCCCATCCTTTGTCGGCGCGCAGGCTCTTTTGCGCACAGGTGAGGCGCACCTTGATCCGGTCCCCCGGCTTGACCGGCTTCACGAAGCGCAGCTCGTTGAGCCCGTAATTGCCGAGCACCGGGCCGTAATCCGGATCGACGAAGAGTCCCGCGGCCGCCGAGATCAGGAAATACCCGTGTGCCACGCGCCCGCCGAACAGCGGATTGCGGGCCGCCTCGTGCTCACTCATGTGCGCGTAGAACGTGTCCCCGGTCAGGGCGGCAAAGCGCTCGATGTCCTCGACCGTGACCTCCCGGTCCGCCGAGCGGAACGTGTCGCCCAGCACGAGATCGTCGAAGGCAATGCGGAAGGGATGCCGCCCCGGATCGCGCTGCCGGCTGCCGCGAGCCCAGCGGCCGCCGAGCGCGGTGATCACGTCCGGGGCCGCCTGCACGGCCGTGCGCTGCATGTAATGCAGCACGCCGCGAATGCCGCCGAGCTCCTCTCCGCCGCCCGCTCGGCCCGGACCGCCGTGTACCAGCGGTGCGAGCGGCGAGCCGTGTCCGGTCGATTCCTTCGCACAGGCCGCGTTCACCACCAGGATGCGCCCATGATAGGGAGCGAGCCCGAGCACCAGACGGCTCGCGAGCGCGTCATCGGCCGAGAAGATCGAGGCCACGAGGCTGCCGCCGCCGCGGCGCGCGAGTAATATCGCGTCGTTCTCGTCGCGATAGGGAACCACCGTCGCCACCGGTCCGAAGGCCTCGATCTCGTGCAGCGCGCGTGCGGCATGGGGGTCGCGCGACAACAGGACCCAGGGCGAGACGAACGCGCCGCGCTCCGCGTCCGCTCCCCGCACCTCGAAGCCTTCCGTGCGCCCCACGATGACGTCGGACTCGCGCCTGAGCTCGCCCACGCGGGCTAGCACGTCGGCGCGCTGCGCGAGGCTCACCAGCGGCCCCATGCGCACGCCGGCCGTACGCGGGTCGCCGAGCACGATGTCGGCGAGCGCCGCCTTGAGCGCGTCCGCTGCCGCATCGACGAATCTCTCGGGCACGAGTGCCTTGCGGATGGCGGTGCATTTCTGACCCGCCTTCACCGTCATCTCGCGCACCACCTCGCGAATGAACAGGTCGAACTCGGCGCTGCCGGGCACGGCGTCGGGCGCAAGGATGCTCGAGTTCAGCGAATCGGTCTCGGCGACGAACGGCACCGAGTGGCGAACGACGCGGGGATGCGTACGCAGCTTCGCAGCCGTGGACGCCGACCCCGTGAAACACACGATATCCTGGCAGGTCAGATGATCGAAGAGGTCGCCGAGCGAGCCGCATACGAGCTGCAAAGCGCCCTCGGGGAGGAGCCCCGACTCGATGATGCGCCGCACAGCGAGCTCGGTGAGATACGCCGTCGCGGTCGCGGGCTTGACGATCGCCGGCACGCCGGCGAGCAATGCAGGCGCCAGCTTCTCGAGCATGCCCCACACCGGAAAATTGAACGCATTGATGTGCACGGCCGCGCCCTCGCGCGGCACATAGACGTGCTGGCCGACGAACGTGCCTGACTTCGACAATCCCTCCAGGGGCCCATCGAGATGCAGGCGATTGTTCGCGAGCTCGCGCGCGCCCTTGCTCGCATACGCAAACACGGTGCCGATGCCGCCGTCGATATCGATCCACGAATCGTCCCGGGTCGCGCCGGTCCCATATGACAGCGTGTAAAACTCCTCCTTGAAGTCGAGCAGCCGCTTGGCCAGCGATTTGAGCATGGCGGCCCGCTCGTGGAAGGTGCGGGCGCGCAGAGCGGCCCCGCCCACTTCGCGTGCGTGCCGCAACACCGCCGCGAAATCGAGGCCGCCTGAGGAAGCGTGCGCAATCACCTCCCCCGTCGAGGCATCGCGCAGCGCGACCCCCTCGTAGCTGCTGGTCTGCCAATCACCGCGCACGTAGCTTTGCAGTTTCACGATTCAAGCCTCCTCGCGGCGGGCTCCGGCACGCCACGCTTCAAAAGTACCCCGCTGCGGCCGAGCTCCTCGAGGAGCGGTGCGGGCGTCCAATAGTTCCTGCCCTGCGTTTCGCCGAGCCGATGCACGCCCTCGAGCACCGCAGCGGGGCGCCGCCCGGCACCACCCGGTTGCAGAGGCGCCGCCCGTCGAGCTCGACCCCCGCGGCCTCGCGCGCGAACCGGCACGCGTGCTCGAGGAGTTCCTCGCCGCCGCTCTCGCCATCGATGATGCCGAGCGCGCCTGCCCGCTCGAGATCGATGGGATCGCCGCTCAGCATGCGCTCGAGCGCCGGCGCGGCGCCAATGAGCCGCGGCAGGCGCTGCGTGCCGCCCGAGCCCGGCAAGAGGCCGAGACGTATTTCCGGCAGGCCGAGCGAGACATCCGGCCGAAGTGGCACGCGAGCGCGAGCTCGAAGCCGCCGCCGAGCACCGACCCGTGCAGCGCCGCGATCACCGGCTTGGTCGCAGCCTCCAGGCGCAGCAGCACGTCGTTCAGGAGCGGCGCGCGCGGGTCATGGTCGAATTCGCGGATATCGGCGCCCGCGACGAAATGCCGGCCGGCACCGTGAATGACGATCGCGCGTACGACGGGGTCCGACTCCGCCGACTCGATGGCCGCGAGCAGGGCCGCGCGCACCGGTTGGGCGAGCGCATTCACCGGCGCATGGTCGATCACGATCACGGCGATCTCGTCGCGGCGCCGGAAGGCGGGTTCCTGCACGCGGCGCTCGATCAAACCCGCTCGAGTACCATGGCGATGCCCTGTCCGACGCCGATGCACATGGTGCACAAGGCACGGCGGCCGCCGCCGCGCTCGAGCTGGCGCAGCGCCGTTGCCGCCAGCCGCGCGCCGCTCGCGCCGAGTGGATGACCGAGCGCGATGGCGCCGCCTTGAGGGTTCACGTGCGCGGCATCGTCGGAGATGCCGAGCTCGCGCAGCACGGCGAGCGCCTGCGAGGCGAACGCCTCGTTGAGCTCGATGAGATCGATATCGTTGAGCTTGAGCCCGAGCCGCGCGAGCACCTTGCGCGTGGCGGCGACGGGCCCCATGCCCATGATGCGCGGCTCGACGCCGGCCACGGCCGTCCCTGCCACCCTCGCTCGGGGCATAAGACCGAAGCGCTTGATAGCGCCCTCGGAGGCGAGCAAGAGTGCGCAGGCTCCGTCGTTCACCCCCGACGAGTTGCCGGCCGTCACCGTGCCGCCGGCGCGAAAGGGCGTCGGCAGCTTGGAGAGCGCCTCCAGGCTCGTCTCGCGCGGATGCTCATCGATCGCCACCACCGTCGCCTCGCCGCGCTTTGCGGGAACGGCGACACCGACAATCTCCTCGGCGAAATAGCCCGCCTTCTGCGCGGCGAGCGCACGCTGCTGACTGCGCAGCGCGAACTTGTCCTGATCCTCGCGCGAGATGCGAAAATCGTGAGCGACGTTCTCCCCGGTCTCCGGCATCGAGTCGACGCCGAACCGCTGTTTGAGGAGCGGGTTCACGAAGCGCCAGCCGATGGTCGTGTCATGGAGCTGTACGTCGCGCGCGAATGCCGTCGCGCTCTTCGAAAGCACGTACGGTGCTCGGCTCATGCTCTCGACGCCCCCGGCGAGCAGCACTTCGCCCTCGCCGCAGCGGATAGCGCGCGACGCGCTCGCCACGGCATCGAGCCCCGATCCGCACAACCGGTTGAGCGTCGCGCCCGGTACGTCGACGGGGAGTCCTGCGAGCAGCGCGCTCATGCGTGCGACGTTGCGGTTGTCCTCCCCCGCCTGATTGGCACAGCCCATGATGACGTCATCGACGGCCTTCGGATCGACCCCCTCGTTGCGGCGCATGAGCTCGCGCAGCACCACGGCGGCGAGATCGTCGGGACGCACGGCGGACAGCGCTCCGCCGTAGCGAGCGATGGGCGTTCGAATCGCATCGCAAATGAAAGCATCGGTCATGTTCGCAATCCCTCAACGCCGCTTGAAATTCTCAACGCCCCTTGAAATTCGCCGTGCGCTTTGCCGTGAAGGCGGCCACGCCTTCGGCATAATCCTCCGAGCGGCCAAGCTCGCGCTGCGCGTCGCGCTCGACATCGAGCTGCTCTGCGAGCGAGCGCTGCCAGCTCGAGCGGATCGCGGATTTGGTCGCCGCGAGCCCGCGCGTCGGCGCGGCGGCGAGTTGCACCGCGAGCGCATCGACGGCCGCGGGGAACTCCGTATCGTCGACGCAGCGCCAGATCATTCCCCAGGCCGCTGCCTGCTCGGCGGACACTTTCTCGCCGAGGAGCGTCAAGCCGAGGGCGCGCGCGCTGCCCACGAGGCGCGGCAAGCTCCAGGTGCCGCCCGAGTCCGGAATCAAGCCCAGCCGGCAAAATGCCTGCACGAAACTCGCCGAACGCGCCGCCACCACCAGATCGCAGGCGAGCGCGATGTTCGCTCCGGCACCGGCCGCGACGCCATTCACCGCCGCGATCACGGGCATCGGCAGCTCCTGCAGCGTCAACACGAGCGGCTTGTAGTAGCGCTCGATCGAGTCGCCGAGATCGACGCCCTGCGCGCCTGGCGCCACGGCCCGGTCCGCGAGATCCTGGCCCGCGCAAAATCCGCGGCCTGCGCCGCCGAGCACCAGCACCCGTGCGCCCTGGCCGCGCAGACTCTGCAAGGCCTGGCGCACCTCCTCGTGCATGCGCACGTTGAAGCTGTTGAGTTTGTCAGGACGATTCAGCGTGAGGCGGGCGATGCCCTGCTCGATGGAAAAGAGGATGGTCTCGTACGATGCCTCATTTTTCGTCATAGGTCAGCTCCAGCGCGGCGGTAAGGGGACGAGCCTGGCAGCACAGGATGAAACCCGCAGCTACCTCCCAGGGCTCGAGCGCAATGTTGTGCGCCATGACGGCGCGGCCTGACTTCACCTTGGTCCGGCAGGTCGCGCAAATCCCGGCCCGGCATGAGAACGGCAGCTCGAGCCCGGCCCGCTCGGCCGCCGCGAGCACCGAGACGTCCGCGGGCGCCATCGGAAAGCTACGGCGGCGCCCGTCCATCACCACCGAGATCTGCGCGAGCACCTCGCCGGGCGGGAGCTCGGCGCCTTGCGCCGCGCCCCTGCGCGGCGCAAGCAATGACGTCGCGGGCGCGGTGGCGAAGCGCTCGAAGCGCACCGGCGCGCTCGGATTCAGCCGCTGAAGCGCAGCGCGCACCGCCTCGACCATGTCGCCCGGCCCGCAGACGAAATACTCGTCCGCCCGCGCGACGTCGGCAATCCGCGCAGCGAGCGCCTCGACCTTGGCTGCATCGATGCGGCCGTTGAGGAGCGCGGCTTGCTGCGGCTCGCGGCTCATCACGAAGTGCACGGCGAACCTGCCGAGATGGCGATTCTTGAGCGCAAGGGTGTCCTCGAGGAACATGGTGCGAGCCATGCTGCGATTGCCGTAGATCAACGTGAAGCGGCTCGCGGGCTCGCGCGCCAGGATATCCGCGGCGAGGGACAGCACCGGCGTGATGCCGCTGCCCGCGGCAAACGCAACGTAGGAGCGGGCACGCAAGGCATCGACGGCGGTACGGAATCTCCCCATGGGCGTGCCCACCTCGAGCCGCTCGCCGCGCGCGAGCCGCGTAGCGAGGTCGCGCGACATACGCCCGCCGGTTTGCTCGCGCACCCCGATGCGCAGCTCCGCGGCGCCGGGCGGCGTGACGATGGAATAGGTGCGCCGCTCCTCGCGGCCGTCGATGCGGCGCCGGACCGTCACGTACTGGCCGGCGTCGTGCTTGAAGTGGCTGCGCAGCGCCTCCGGGACGGCCAGCCGCACACAGACGGCATCCTCGGCGATACGATCGACGGCGGTCACCTCGAGCGAATGAAAGGCGAGCACGCGGTTCCCGTCAAATGCACTTGAACCGTTCGAACGGTTCCAGACAGTCGAGACAGCGGTGCAGCGCCTTGCACGGCGTCGAGCCGAATTCGCTGATCGATTCGGTTCTCGCCGAGCGGCAGCGGGGACAGGCAACGATGAGGCCCACGGCCGCGGCTCGCCACGTGCGCGCCGACGCGGCAGCCGGCGATGGCGGGACGATGCCGTACTCTTCGAGCTTGCGCCGCCCCTCGACGGTGATCCAGTCGCTGCTCCAGGCAGGCGCGAGTACGGGCCTCACGGAGAACGCGCCGACCCCCGCGCCCTCGAGCGCGCGCCGCGCGAGCTCCGCGATATGATCCGTCGCCGGGCAGCCGGTATACGTGGGCGAGAGCCCCACCTCGAGCGTCCCGTCCTCGCGAACGCTCACGAAGCGTACGATGCCGAGATCTGCCAGCGTGAGCGCCGGCAGCTCCGGGTCGGGCACCGCGGCGAGCGCCTTTAAGGCCGCCCGCACCCGCGCCTCGTCCTCCGCGTCGATGACCGGGCGGGCAGCGGCCGCGCTCACCAGCGCGCTCCCGGATACGCGCGTTGCAGGTATTGCATTTCGGCGAGGAGGTAGCCGAGGTGCTCACTGTGCTCGCCGCGCTTGCCGAACCACGTAAAAGGTCGATCCTGCGGACGACCGAGCGTCGCCTCGGCGAGCACCTCGTCGATGTGCCGGTCCCACGCGCTGCGCACCTCCTCGAGGGAGGGCGCGATGCCCTGCTCGGCCATCTGGCGATCGAGCGCGTCGGCCTCGAACAGCTCCACGGTGTACGGCCAGAGCCGCTCGAGCGCTCGCTGTGCGCGGGCGTGACTCTCCTCCGTGCCATCGCCCAGGCGCACCAGCCAGCCGGCGCTGTAGCGCAGGTGGTAGCGCGTCTCTTTCACCGCCTTCTCCGCGATGGCAGCGAGGCGATCGTCGCGCGAGCTCGTCAGCCGCTCGTAGAGGGCGAGCTGAAACGCGTCGAGGAGCACCTGGCGCACGATGGTCTCGCCGAAGTCCCCGTTCGGCTGTTCCGCGAGCGTCGGATTCAGGTACTGCCCCTGCTCGCGCAGGAACGCGATCTCGTCCTCGCTGCGGCCGCCCCCCTCGATCTCGCCGGCATAGGCCAGCAACAGCCGCGCCTGACCGACCAGGTCGAGGGCGGTGTTGGCGAGCCCGAGATCCTCTTCGAGCGCGGGCGCATGGCCCACCCACTCGCTCAATCGCTGGCCGAGCACCAGGGCCAGATCGCCGAGCCGCAGCACGTAACGATACAGCGGGGGCGGCGCGTGACTCTGGCTCACAGCGTCTTCACTTCCGGCGGGATGTCGTAGAAGGTCGGATGGCGGTAGATCTTGTCGCGCGCCGGCTCGAAAAGCGCATCGGCATCCTCGGGATCCGAGGCCGCGATGCTCGCCGAAGGCGCAGCCCAGATGCTCACGCCTTCCTCGCGGCGCGTGTAGAGGTCGCGCGCGTGTTCGATGGCCATGCGCGCATCACAGGCGTGCAGGCTCCCGACATGCTTGTGGTCGAGGCCGCCGCGCGGCCGGATGAAGATCTCGAAGAGCGGCCATTCGCGCTCTCCGTGTGCGTGCTCGTTGCTGTCGGCTGACATGCGCAGGACTCCTGGTTACGCCGCGCAGCTCGCGGCGCGGCGGCGTTGCTTCTCGGCGTGTGCCATCGCGGCCTCGCGCACCCACGCGCCCTCTGTGTGCGCGCGCCGCCGCGCCTCCAGGCGCTCGCGATTACAGGGGCCGTTGCCCTTGAGGACGCGCTCGAACTCACTCCAATCGATCGGACCGATCTCGTGCCGTCCGAGCGTCTCGTTCCAGGAGAGCTTCGGATCGGGCACGATGAGCCCGAGGAACTTGGCCTGCGGCACCGTGAAGTCGACGAACTTCTGCCGCAGCTCGTCGTTCGAGAAACGCTTGATCTTCCAGCGCTGCGAGTCGGTGGAGTGCGTCGAGGCGGCGTCCGGGGGCCCGAACATCATGAGCGCCGGCCACCACCAGCGATCGAGGGCCTCTTGCGCCATGCGCTTTTGCTCCGGCGTGCCGGCGCACAGCTTCATCATGATGTCGAAGCCTTGGCGCTGATGAAAGCTTTCCTCGCGGCAGATGCGCACCATGGCGCGCGCGTAGGGCCCGTACGAGCAGCGGCACAGGGGAATCTGATTCATGATCGCGGCGCCGTCGACCAGCCAGCCGATGGCGCCGACGTCCGCCCAGGTCGGCGTCGGGTAGTTGAAGATGCTCGAGTACTTGGCCTTGCCGCAGAGCAGTTGGTCGATGAGCTGATCGCGGCTCACGCCCAGGGTCTCCGCGGCGCTGTACAGATAGGCGCCGTGTCCGGCTTCGTCCTGGACCTTCGCGATCAGGATGGACTTTCGCAAAAGCGTCGGGGCGCGCGTGATCCAGTTGCCCTCAGGCAGCATGCCGACGATCTCCGAGTGGGCGTGCTGGGAGATCTGGCGAATCAAAGTCGCGCGATAGCGGGCCGGCATCCAGTCCTTGGGCTCCACCTTCTCCTCGCGGTCGACGCGGGTCTGGAAGCGCCTCTCGCGCTCGGATTCGTCGAGGGGCGCGGTCGAGTCGCCATGAACGTCGAGCGCTTGGGTGTACATGGATCCCCCGCGGCGGTGCCGCAGCCTGCCTAGTGTCGGGATTATCATGACACAAAAATAGACGAATATCAATTTTTTCTGTGTCATTTCGCGCCGGCCGCGCTACACTTTGGGCCATGGATGACCCTCCAGCCAGCGCCTGCATGACGCCCGCCGCCGCCGCAGCGGAGCTCGTCGCGCGTTTTAGGCGTCAGCGCCCGCCGCGCGCGGGATCTCTGATCGTGACCATATTCGGCGACTCGCTGCTGCCGCGCGGCGGCACCATTGCGCTCGGCAGCCTCATCGAGCTCGCGGCGCCTTTCGGCCTCAACGAGCGTCTGGTGCGCACCGCGACGGCGCGGCTCGCGCAGGACGGCTGGCTCACGGCGAGGCGCGTCGGCAAGCGCAGCGAGTATCGCCTCACCGAGGACGGCCGCGCGCAATTCGTCGAAGCTACCGAACGCATCTATGGCGAGGCCGGCGCGAACTGGTCGGGCCGCTGGACTCTGGTCGTGCTGCCCTCCCTCCCCGCCGCACAGCGGCAGCGGCTGCGCCGTGAGCTCGCCTGGCAAGGCTACGGGGAGTTGTCGAGCGGCGTGTTCGCGCACCCGCAGCTGCACGCCCTCGGCGGCGGCAGCGGCAGCGGCCGGCGCGCGGAATGGCCCGCCGGCACGCTGGTGTTCGATGCGGATCTCGCAGCACCGGCAACCGACGCGGTGCTCATCGAGGAAGGATGGGACTTGAAGGCGCTCGCCCAACGCTACCGGACCTTCGTGAAACGCTTCGAGCGGGTGCTAGGGGCCCTTTCCCGGGTCCCGGGCCCCGAGACCGGATTCGTGCTGCGCACGCTGCTGATTCACGAGTATCGCCGGCTGCACTTGCGCGACCCCTTGCTGCCCGAGCGCCTGCTGCCGCCCGAATGGCCGGGGACTCGAGCGGCGCTCTTGTGCCGTGCCGTGTATGCGGCCGTGTTCGCGGCCTCCGAGACGAACCTGTCGAGAGTAGGCGCTCAGCTCGCGGGCGCCCTGCCGTCCGCCGATCCGGCGGTGCTCGAGCGCTTCGGCGGCATCGCACCTGCCGCGCGCTAGTCCTCGCTCCAGTGCTCGAGGGTCTTTACGACGTGCTCGAGAAAGCCGTTCGCCTGAAAGGCATCGATGGCGCGATGATCGATGGTGAGCGTCAGATAGCACAGGGTGCGCACCCCGATCGCTTCCCCATCCGGCGTGTCGACGACGCACACGCGGCGCTCGACCTTGCCGACGCCGAGGATGGCCACCTGCGGCTGATTGATGACGATGGGCGCCGCGAGCAGGCTGCCGCCGACGCCGTGATTCGATATGGTGAACGTGCCGCCGCGCACCTCTTGCGGCGCCAGGCGGCCGGCACGCGCGGCGCCCACGAGCTGGCCGAGGCGTGCCGCGAGCTGCGGCAGACTCATATGCTGCGCTTGATGGATCACCGGCACGATCAGACCCTCGTTGCCAAGCGCGGTGCCGACGCCGATGTTCGCATCCGGGTGGAGCTCGAGCGCGTCCTCATGGAACGTCGCATTCACGGTGGGATGAGCGATCAGTGCGCGCGCGCAAGCGGCTACGAAGTAGGCGGTGAGCGTGAGGCGGATACCCCGGCGCTCGTATTCGCCCGCGTGCAGCGCACGGTGCGCCTGGACGCGGGTGAGGTCCGCCTCGAACAGCGTGGTCACGTGCGGCGCCTGCGCGAGACTGCGCGCCATGTGCTCGGCTACGCGCCGGCGTACCGCGCTGTGCGGGATGCGCGGGGCGTCGATGCGCTTGACCTCGGCGCCTGCGAGTCCCTTGGGCCGGCGCATTTTCGCCGTGGTGTCCGCGTCGCCCGAGGCGGCAGGCTCGGTCGATCTCCGATCGAGAAAACGTTCCACGTCCTGCACCGTGATGCGGCCGTTGCGCCCACTCCCCGTCAGGTCTTGCGCGGACAGTGCATGATCATTGAGTAAGCGCCGCACGGCGGGACTCAGCGGCTGGCTGCCATCCTCCGACGCCGACTCTCCGGGTGCCGTCGCGGCGGCACGCACTCGCTGCGGGGCTTGCGCCTCGGTGGCCTGCGCGATGCGCACGCGCGCGAGGATCTGGCCCGGCACGACTTCCTCGTTCGGCTGCTTCAGGATCTCGGCGAGCTTGCCCGTAGCCGGTGAAGGAATTTCCACGGTGACCTTGTCGGTCTCGAGCTCGAGGAGCGGCTCGTCCTTGCGCACGGCATCGCCGGCGGCCTTGCACCAGCGCAGCACCGTGGCCTTCGTGCCCTCCTCGTTCTCGGGCGCGACGACGTCGATCTGTCCGGTGCTCAGAGCGTCACCAGACCGGTCATGGCTGCCGCGATACCGGCGACGCCCGGCAGCACGGCCTCGAGCAGCACGGGGCTGTGCGGACTCGGCACATCGGGCATGGCGAGGCGCTCGATGGGCGCGTCGAGATCGAAGAATGCCTCTCGCACAAGCACGGCCGCGACTTCCGCACCGAATCCCGCCGTGAGAGTGTCCTCATGAACGATCAAGCAGCGATGGGTCTTGCGCACCGACGCGAGTGTCGCCTGTTTGTCCCACGGCGACAAGGTACGCAGGTCCAGAAGATCGGCGTCGATACCGGTGCGCTCGAGTGCGAGTTCGCAGCGCTCGACCATCGCGCCCCAGGTGACGACCGTGAGCGCGCCGCCGCTCCGCAGGAGACTCGCCCGGCCGAAGGGCAGGACGAAATCGTCTCCGGGGTACGCCCGACGCGCCGAAGCGGAGTCGAGCAGCGCGCGGTGCTCGAAGAATATGGTCGGGTCGTTGCCGCGCAAAGCCGTGCGCAGCAACCCGACCGCGTCCTCCGCATTCGAGGGCATGACGACCCGCCAGCCGACCCCGTGCAGCCACTGCACCTCGTTCGATTGACTGTGCCACGGGTCGCCGCACTTGAAGAATCCGCCGGGAATGCGCACCACCATCGGCGCGGCAAAGCGGTTCGCCGTGCGCCAGCGCATCGTGCCGCAGTCGTTCAGCTGCTCGGCCGCGGGATCGGCGTACTTGCGAAACTGGATCTCGGGCACCGGCATGAGTCCCGCCGCCGCCATGCCCACCGCGCGTCCGATGATGCCTTCCTCGGACAGGCTCGTGTCGAACACCCGCGCGGCGCCGAACTTCTCCTGCAGGCCGAGCGTTGCGGCGTGCACGCCGCCCTTGCGGCCGACATCCTCGCCGAATACCACGACGCGCGGGTTCACCTCGAGCTCGTGCTCGAGCGTGCGGCGCACGGCGGTGAGCAGGTTGATGCGCGGCCCTTGCGGCGTCGCCTGCTCCGAGCCGCGTGCGGGCAGCGCGCCGTCCGCCCACAGGCCGCCCTGTGCCTGGATCTCGACGGCGCCGTCCTCCAAGGTCTCCGTGAATACGTAACGGCCCACGCGCGCGGGATCGGGTGCGCTGCGCTTCTCGACGCGCTCACGCGCGCCTGCGACCGCCGCGCGCGCACGCTCCACCGCGCCGTCCCAGGCCTCGGCGGAGAGCATGCCGGGTACGAGCTGCGCACGCAGCCTGCACCACGGATCCCGCTCCCGCTCGGCTGCGATGAGCGCAGCTCCCTTGTACGTCTGAGTGTCCTGGCCCGAGTGACCGGACAGCCGCGGCACGGTGAGCCGCAGCAGCACCGGACCGTTGCCCGCACGCACGCAGCCGACCGCCTCGCGCATCAGCTCGGCCGCGGCCTTGGGATCCGAGCCCTCGCCGTCGAGCACGCGCAGCCCGCAGAAGGCGCGGAGGTTGTGCGCAATATTGCCGCCCGGCGTTTGCATCTCCGTCGGCACCGAGATGCCGTAGCCGTTGTCCTCGATGAAGAACAGCAGCGGCAGCTGCTGCGTGGTCGCGATGTTGAGCGCGGACCAGAAGCCGTTGGTCGCCGTGGACGCATCGCCGCCATGCGCGACTGCGATGCTGCCCGCGCACTGCGTATCGCCGAGCACCTCGGCGCGATAGCGCAGCGCCTGCGCCCAGCCCACGGCCGGCGTGTACTGGGTGCCGACCCCGCCGCAGACGGGCAGCGCGCATGGCCCGTCCCGGCGCGGCAAGTTGAACACGACGCCGATGTCGCGCCCGTCGCTCATGCTGCCCACGCGCATCATGGTGGAAGCGAGGGCCTCGTCGATCGTCAGGCCGAGCGTGAGCATCAGCGGACGGGAACGGTAGTAGCCGCCGAGCGCATCGCGCGCGCCGGTCAGGAGCTGCCCGAGGAGCACTTGGGTGACGTCGTGGCCGCGCGCCGAGAACTGATACAGCACCTTGCGCTCGGGCACGAGGATGGACTCTTCCAGATCGTCTAGCGCGCGCGAAGTGGCCACCTGTTGGACAACGGTCAGCCAGTCGGCCGCCTCGGGTGGCGTCGCAGAGCTCATGTTCTCGACGCGAGCTGCCATAGTGCTCCGAGATTAATCCCAACACGGCGGCGTAAATCGCCAAAATGCGCTCTCTCAGGCATGATTGTTGGTGATAGTCGCCAATCCGGCGGCCCAGAGGGCTCTCGAGCCATGCATCTCGACCGTTTCGACGCCCGCATCCTGTCCGAGTTGCAGCGCGACGGTCGGCTGCCCGTCGTCGAGCTCGCCCAAGCCATCGGTCTGTCGGCCACGCCCTGCGCGCGCCGCATCAAGGCGCTCGAGTCGGGCGGAGTCATCGAGGGCTACACGGCCCTCTTGAGTCCTGCCCGGGTCGGGCTCGAGGTGCAGGCCATCGTGCACGTGAAGTTGAGCGAGCACACCGATGAAAGCGTGGCGCGCTTCGAGCGCGAGATCGCCCTGCTCGACGAAGTCACCCATTGCTACGCGATGACCGGCACGTATGATTTCATCCTGCAGGTGTACGGCAAGGATCTCGAATCGCTCAGCACCGTCATTCTCAAGAAATTGTTGCGTATACCGCACGTGCGCGACGTGCAATCAAGTGTCGTGCTCGCCACTGTCAAGCGCTCCACGCGCGTTCCCCTGGGTCACTTGCATGAATCACGCTGACGTCATCGTCATTGGCGCCGGCATCGCCGGCGCCTCGGTCGCCGCCCATCTCGCGGAGGCGCAGAGCGTCGTGCTGCTCGAGCGCGAAGATCGCGCCGGATACCACTCGACCGGCCGCTCGGCGGCTCTGTTCACCGAGATCTACGGCAACACGGTCATTCGAGCGCTGACGCGCGCGAGCCGCAAGTTCCTGTTCGAGCCGCCGGCAGGATTTGCCGACGGACCGCTCACGCGGCCGCGGGGATGTCTTTACGTCGCGACGCAGACTCAGCTCGGCAGCTTGCGCGACTTCGCAGCGCTCCCCGATGTCGCGCCGGCCACGCGGCCCTTGGAAGTGCGCGAGGCCATCGCGCTCTGCCCCATCCTGCGCGCGGACTATGTCGCAGCGGCACTGATCGAGCCCGACTCTTCCGACATCGACGTGAGCGCGCTCCACCAGGGGTATCTACGCCTGTTCCGGCGGCGCGCGGGCCGCCTGGTCACGAATGCGCCCGTGGAGGCGCTGGAGCGCGGCGCCGGAGGCTGGACCGTGTACGCGGGTACCGAGCGCTTCACGGCGCCGCTGGTGGTGAATGCCGCCGGCGCCTGGGCGGACGAGGTCGCGGCACTCGCGGGCCTTGCGCGGGTGGGCCTGCAGCCGCGGCGGCGTACGGCCGTGCTGGTCGATGTGTCCCCCGGCATAGATGTCAGCCGCTGGCCGTTCGTGAACGATGTGGACGAGCAGTTTTACTTCAAGCCCGAAGCAGGGTCGCTCTTTCTGTCGCCCGCGGACGAGACGCCGGTGGAGCCGAGCGATGCGCAGCCCGACGAATGGGACGTGGCCACGGCCGTCGAGCGTGTCGAGGCGGCGACGACCTTGCAAATCACGCGTCTCAAAGCGCGCTGGGCGGGGCTGCGCACCTTTGCACCCGATCGCACGCCCGTGGTCGGGTACTCGGGCGAGCGCGACGGCTTCTTCTGGCTCGCGGGCCAGGGAGGGTACGGTATACAGACCGCACCGGCGCTGTCGCGCGCAGCCGCAGCTCTAATCCTCGAGTCGCCGCTTCCCGAGGGTTTGGAGGCCCACCTCGCCGCGCTCTCCCCTGGACGCTTCAGTGCGCTTCAGGACCCGCCTTCGGCGTGAGCGGCGACACCCGTGGGTGATATCCTACGGTAGCCCGAACCCCCGACCGACTGACGATCTTGTCGCAGTCGAGCACCATGCGCACACAAGGATTTGTGTCCCCTCATCGAAAGGTGCGCTCATGCTTCATTATGCAGTCGTGTTCTTCGTCATCGCCTTGGTGGCGGCATTTTTTGGGTTCGGTGGCATCGCCGTAGGCGCTGCGGGCATCGCAAAAGTGCTGTTCATCGTGTTTTTGATCGGCGCGATCGTCAGCTTCCTGATGAGTCTCGGCAGGCGCGTCTGACAAAGTCCATTAACAGGAGCAAGCTATGGATCCCCAGTTGGATACGAGCCACGTGCGCAAAGCCAAGAAAAACGCGAATGCGAGCCTCAATGATTTCCTCGACAACGTGGATGATCTGACCCAGGCCATCAAGGACGTGGACACTCCCGACATCGCCCGCGTACGGGCCAAGGTGAAAATGGCCCTGAGCGCCGCGAAGAGCGCGCTCGCGGACAGTGCATCGCAGGTCCGCGGTCAAGCCCGGCAGCTCACCAAGACCACCGACAGCTACGTGCGCGACAATCCCTGGCAAGTCGTCGGCATCGCCGCCGTCGTCGGGGTGGTTCTCGGCGTCCTGATGAGTCGCCGCTCCGACGATTGATCGACGACTGAGAGGTGCTCGACAGCACTTCGGGGCGTGCGGCCAACCAGGCCTGACGCCCTTCAGGTATCGCTGTCGGGCCGCCGCGCCAAAAACCCGCGGTTACGCCCGGCGCCACTCCGAAATACCGCCCGGCTTGTCCTCCAGAACTATTCCCGCCGCGCTCAGCCGATCGCGGATACGGTCAGACTCGCGGAAATTCTTGGCTGCACGAGCTGCGCGGCGCTCGGCGATGAGTTCCTCGATCTGTGCATCCGTCAGCGCTTCCGCCGCGTCCGCGCTGGCGCGCTTGAGATACGCATCCGGCGACTGCTGCAAGATGCCGAGCACCTCGCCCATCGCGAGCAGCGAGCGCGCCGCCCCGGCGCTGCGCGCGCCATCGCCCGCCGCCTTGGCGATGTTGAGCTCACGGGCAACGCCCGCGAGCACCGCCATCGCCTCGGGCGTATTGAAGTCATCTTCCATCGCCGCGTGGAACGCAGCGAGCGCCCCGTCGCGGGTCGGGCCCTCGCCCGCCGAGTCGGCGGCTGGCGCGGTCGACCCGGACGCCTGCGCCGGCACGCTGTCCTTGAGCGCCCGATACAGTCCGGCGAGCGTCTCGTCCGCCTGGGCGAGCTGCGCCGCCGAATAATTGATCGGACCGCGGTAGTGGCTGCCGAGCAGGAAAAAGCGCAGCACTTCCGGATCGCGCAGCGTCTTCACCACCTCGCGCACCGTGAAGAAATTGCCGAGCGACTTCGACATCTTCTCGGCGTCGATGTTGACGAACCCGTTGTGCATCCAGACATGCACGAAGGGCGCGTCGCAGGCCGCGCAGGATTGCGCGATCTCGTTCTCGTGATGCGGAAATTTGAGATCCATGCCTCCGCCGTGCAGGTCGAAGTAGTCGCCGAGCAGGGTGGTCGACATCGCGGAGCACTCGATGTGCCAGCCCGGGCGGCCGGGGCCCCACGGCGAGGGCCACGCGGGCTCGCCCGCCTTCGCATGTTTCCACACCACGAAGTCGAGCGGGTCGTGCTTGAACTCGTCGACCTGCACGCGCGCGCCCGCGCGCGACTCGTCGATCCGTCTGCCCGAAAGCGCACCGTAGCGCGCGAACTTGCGCACCGAGTACATGACGTCGCCGTTCTCCGCCCGGTAGGCATATCCCTTGTCGATGAGGGTTTGCGTCATCGCCACGATCTCGTGGATGTAGTCCGTCGCGCGCGGCTCGGCGTCGGGCGATTGCAGGCCGAGCAGCGCGCAGTCCTCGTGCATGGCGTCCGTGAAGCGGCGCGCGAGCGTGCTCCACTCCTCGCCGTTCTCCGCCGCGCGCTGGATGATCTTGTCGTCGATATCCGTGATGTTGCGCACGTAGGTCACCGCGTATCCGCGCGCGCGCAGATAGCGCTGCACCAGATCGAACACCAGCAGCATGCGCGCGTGCCCCAAGTGAATGTAGTCGTACACGGTGATGCCGCAGACGTACATGCGCACGTCGTTGCCGCGTAACGGCTTGAATTCGGCCTTCTCGCCGGTGAGCGAGTTATGTATCGCGAGCATGGGATTCGAGCCGGCGGCGCGCCGTCTCCAGAGGCATGAGCTTCAACAGCGGAGCGAGCTCCGGTCCGTGTGTTTTGCCGGTGAGCGCGACCCGCAGGGGCATGAACAGCTGCGCGCCCCCTCGGCCGGTCTCCCGCTTGAGGAGCGCCGCGAGCGAGTGCAGATCCGCCCCCGACCGATCGAGCGCAGCGGCCGCGGCGGCAAAGAAGGCGGCGCCCGCGCCCGCGACGACGCGCTGCTCTTCGGCGCCGAGCGGCGGCAATTCGCCGCGCACCACGGACACCCAAGGCTGCGCATCCTCCGGCAGCACCACGTTGTGGCGCACGAGCTCGACGAACGCCGCCGAGTCCGGCAGACCGAGCCACACGGCGATCTCGGCGATCGACATGTGGCGCAGCGTCTCCTTCTGCCAGTGTATGAGCTGCGACTCCTCGAAGCGCGCCGACGCGCGGCCCAGATGCTCCGGGCGGAAGTGCGCGGGCAGCTGCTCCGGCGGGAGCCAGCCGTCGACGTCGGCGGTGTGCCCCAGGCGGAACAGATGATTGAGGAGCGCCGCCGGCAAGAATCCGCGCTCGCGGAACTCCCGCACGCTCGTGCTGCCGTGCCGCTTCGACAAAGGCGCGCCGTCCGCGCCGACGAGCAGGCCCACGTGGCCGTAGTGAGGGCGCCGCATGCCGAGCGCGTCGAGCAGCATCAACTGGCGCGGCGTATTGGTGAGATGGTCGTCTCCCCGCAAGACGTGGGTGACGCCCATGACCGAGTCGTCCGCGGCGTTACAGAAGAAAAATGCGGCCGTGCCGTCCTCGCGGCGAACGATGAAATCGCCGATGTCGGCCGAGGAGAACTTCTGGGGTCCGTGTACCAGATCGGTGAACTCGACGATCGTCGCCGCGGGCACCGCGAAACGCAGCGTCGGCTTGCCTCCCTGCGCCAGCCGCGCGGCGCGCTCGGCGGCAGTCAGGGCGCGGCAAGTGCCGGCATAGCGCGGCGGCTTGCCCGCCATGCGCTGGAGCTTGCGCGAGAGCTCGAGCTCCTCCGCCGTGCAATAGCAAGGATAGGCGCGCCCTTCGGCTTCCAAGCGGGCGAACAGCTCCCGATACCAGGCGCCGCGCTCGGACTGCAGGTAAGGGGCGCTCGGACCTCCGACATCCGGTCCTTCGTCCCAATCGAGTCCCAGCCAGTTGAGGTCCGCGATGAGCGCCTCGCGGTAGCGCGCCTCGCTGCGCTCGACATCCGTGTCCTCGATGCGCAAAATGAATCGCCCGCCGCTGTTTCGCGCCCAAAGGTAGCTGAACAAAGCGGTGCGTGCGTTCCCCAGATGCAAGGAGCCGGTGGGCGAAGGCGCAAAACGCGTGACGACGGGCGCGGACATGTCTCAAGATTGTACTCGACTCGACTCGAGTAGAATCTCGGCTTGACATCCTCCCTGCCCTAAAAAGGGGTGGGGATTCCCTCAGCAGGCGTTCGATGTCCCGAACGGAAGAGGATATTCTGAGCCGAGTTGATGTCCCGATCATGCAAAACACCACACTCAGCACATACCCAGCTTATTCCGAGCTCTGCGACACCTTTCGGCCCCGTCTTGGCATGGCAAGACGAACAGACTCGGGTAGAGAACGATTCATTCACTTACCAGCCTGCATCGAGAACGGATTTCGCCAGGCGGGTCTTGGCGAGTCCGGCGGCGTTTACCTTGCCGACCGCAATATGATCGAACTCTCGAACGATGCGAGTCGAGCGCTTATGGTGAAAGTCACGGCGGGCATTGGCGATACGGGCGTAAATGTTCATCGTCTGACGCCTTTTACCGGCGCGCTGTGCGGCGGCGAGTTTGTCGGCCAACTGCTGCAGATACCGCGGGTTCTCGATCTTCTCCCCGGTCGAGAGGGCCGCGAAGTCTTTGAGGCCCAAGTCGATGCCGACCCCGCGACGCACCGGGCGCGGTTCAGGTGCAGCCAGCTCCACGACGATGTTCAGGAACCAATGCCCGCGCGCATCGCAGGAGAAGCTCGTGCCGTCCTTGATCTTGCCTTCGGGCAAGGGCCGGGAGTGGAACACCCGGAAGGTGTTGCCTGCAAAGCGGAAGGCTTTCCCCTCGCGCTTCAGATCCCGGCCCTTCAGGGGCACCCAGCCCAACGAGCGCCGGCCCCGCCAGCGCAAGCACGGGCGGTTTCTTTGACGGCGGGACTTGGCGTACTGCTCGCAGACCGCGTTGATGGTGCCGGCATGCAAGGCGAGATCCTTGCTGCTCCCCGCGGTCAGCCGATTCAGATCAAAGCCGCTCGGCCAGCGCTTGTTCCACTTCAGAGCCTGAAGTTGAGTGTCATTACAGAAATTCCAGACGAAATTGCAGGCGCGCGCGTGGCCGTTAAGCAGGCCGGTCAGCGACTTGATGCGGTATCTATACACCAGCAACATCGGGGAAAGTTAATGCCTTCACAGAGATCAGACAAGAGCGTAAAACTGACTGAAACGTGCATTTTTAGGAACAGCAAATCCTCACCTCAGGATCGGCACTTCCTCCCCGACGCAAGCGACGGGGTCTCCGTGCCGGAAACGCGATGAAACAGCTAATTGTTGCATCTTTCGCCATCGCCCTCGCCTTCCTCTCCCCGCTGCGAGCCGCCGAAAAGCCGGCGCCGGCCTCCGCCGAGAAAACCGCCCCGCCCATCTACGTGCAGGTCGTGACATCCGCGGGCAGTTTCACCATCGAGCTGAATCCGGAGCGCGCGCCCCTCACGGTGGCGCAATTCCTCAAGTTCATCGAGCAGGGCTACTACGCCGGCACGATCTTCCACCGCGCCATCCCGGGCTTCATCATTCAAGGCGGCGGCTACGACGTCGAGTACAAGCTCAAGGGCAATCCGCCGAAGCTGGTGAACGAGTCGGGCAACGGCTTGACCAATCAGCGCGGCACCGTCGGGCTCGCCCGCCCCCCGGCACCGCACGACGGCGACGTGCAGTTCTACGTGAACCTGGGCGACAACGCCGCGCTCGATCCGAATCAGACCCGCTGGGGATATGCGGTCTTCGGCAAAGTCGTACAAGGCATGGAAGTGGCCGATCAGATCAGCCTCGTGCCCACGGGCGCCAGGGGCCCCTTCAAGGAAAACGCACCGCTGAAGCCCGTCATCATCGAGAAGATCGAGCGCGTGGCGCCGCCCGCGGGCAATTGAACGGCTGAGGCGCAGACAGCCTCGGTGGCGATTCTCTTCATCTCGGATTTGCACATCGACGCGCAGCGTCCGGCGATCACGCGCCAATTCGTCGATTTCCTGAAGGACGAGGCGCGCACAGCCGACGCCCTCTACATCCTCGGCGATCTGTTCGAGTCGTGGGTGGGAGATGACGCGGCGGATGCCGACCAGCAGGCCGCCATCGAGGCGATCCGAGCCCTGACCTCCGGCGGAGTGCCCTGCTTCGTCATGCACGGCAACCGGGACTTCCTGCTGGGTACGAGATTCTGCGCGCTGTCGGGCGCGCACCTCTTGACGGATCCACTGATCGTCACGCTCTACGGCGAGCCAGTCCTGGTGATGCACGGCGATGCACTGTGCACCGACGATCGTCCCTACCAGCGATTGCGGGCCACGGTGCGCGACGCGGATTGGCAGCGCCGTTTTCTCGCCCTGTCGGTCGCGCAACGCCGGGCACTCGCGGGCGCGGCGCGCGCGGGCAGCCGCGCGCACACCGCTGCGATCGAATACGCCATCGCCGATGTGAATCCGCAAAGCGTCGCGCTCGCCCTCGAGGCGGCCGGCATATCGACGCTCCTGCACGGACACACGCACCGGCCGGGCTTTTATCCCATCGCAATCGACGGTCGGCCCTGCACACGCATCGTGCTCGGCGACTGGTACACGCAGGGAAGCGTGCTGCGCTGGGACGAGAGCGGTCCGGAGCTGCGCTCACTGCCGCGCTGACTCGCCGCGGATTGCGGCGCGCCGCCTGCGCGGCCGCGCCGCGGGCCGCGCTGTTTCAGTCCGGCGCGCCGGAGTGAAAGCGGAATACCTCGTCTCGGCTCGCGATGAGCTCCGCCTCGAGCTCGGCGAAGGCACCGATGCGCGCCGCCACGTCGATGGCCGCCGTGTCCGCGCGGCGCCGCGCCAGCCCCAGATAGAGCTCGAAATGGCGCGCCTCCGCCTCGTGCAGACTCTCGAACATCGCCCCCGCCGCACCGCCCAGCACGGGACTCAAGGCGGCGAAGCGCTCGCACGAGCGGGCTTCGATGAAGGCGCCGCAAATCATGAGATCGACCTCGCGCTCAGGCTCGCCGCGCGCGACCAGCCGCCGCAGGCGCTCCGCATAGCGCCCAGGCGCCAGCCGCTTGGGCTCGATCTCGAGCTTGCGCAACAGCTGTGCGACTTGCTCGTAATGGCGCAGCTCCTCGCGCGCGAGCCGCGACATGTGGTCGGCGAGCTCCAGGTCCTCGGCGTAGGCGAACATCAGGGCGAGCGCCGTCGAAGCCGCCTTCTTCTCGCAGTTCGCATGATCGACCAGCAGCACGTCGAGCGAGCAGCGCGCACGCTCGATCCAGCTCTGCGGGGTCGGCGCGAGCAACAACGTATGAACGAAGCTCATGCAGGCACGTTGAGCTCAGCCACGGCGCTCAACAGCTCGCCGGCCGACTGAAACCGGTCCGCCGGCTCTTTCGCGAGGAGCCGCCTGAGCAAAGGCTCGTAGGGAGCGTACTGCACCTCGATGGCGGGAAGCTCGGCGCGCTTGTGCTTGTAGATGACCTCCATGGCGGTCGATCCCGTATAGGGCTTGCGGCCGGTGAGCATCTCGTAGAACACGATGCCCAGGCTGTAGAGGTCGCTGCGCGCGTCGATGAGCTCCGCGTGGCCTTGCTCCGGGCTCATGTAATAAGGCGTGCCGAAGATCTCGCGCGAGCCGGTGAGCTCGACGTCCATCTCGTTCGCCTTGGCGAGGCCGAAATCGATCAGGCACAGCGTGCCGTCGGCGCGCAGCATGACGTTGGCAGGCTTCAAGTCCCGGTGCAGCACGCCCACGGCGTGGATGGCCTCGAGTGCGCTCGCGATTTGCCCGAGAAAATGCACCGCCGTGCGCGCCGGGAGCGGCGTCTTCATGCGCGCGCGCAGATCCCCCGCGGGGAAGTGCTCCATGGCGATATAGGCGTGATCGTCCGCGATGCCCAGATCGTAGATGCGCACGATGTTCGGGTGGTTGAGGCCGGCGACTATCTCGTATTCCTGGATGAAGCGGTCGAAGCCCACGAGGCGCTCGGAGACGTCCGGCACCTGGCTGAACACCTTGAGGACCACCATGGCTCCGGCACGCTCGCTCTCCGCCAGATAGATCTTGCACATGCCGCCGGACCCGACCTGCCGGACGCAGCGGTGGCCGCGAATGGTGAGCGAGCCGAACTTGTAGATCTGGTCGAAGTCCGGGCGGGAGCGCAGCGAGCTCAACGACCTCTTTTGCTCGCGCGAGGCGATCGTGATGGCGCGCAGCAGCCGCTCGCGGTCGACCTTCTTGCCGTACAGGCGCTGCAGCCGGGGCGTGTCCGGCGGCACATCGGGCGGCGCATCCTGCAGGAGCACCAGCACCAGGGGCGCGAAGTCGGATCGCGACGACAGCAGCGAAGCCAAGATTTCCGCCGACTCTGCGGGCGGTGCGCCGACGACGATCACGGCATCGTAGCCCGCCGCAACGAACTTCGCATCGAGCGGCTGATCCTCGCCGAGGCGGTGCTCGAGCGCGATGGCGCTAGGCCATTCGATCTCGACATGCTTTCTGACGAGCAGCCGATACTCGGGTCGGTCGGCAATGACCAGCAGGCGCAGGCTCAAGACCGCGAGGCCTTGAGCCCATGGGATGCAGGATCAGAGAATGTGGACGGACTTGAGTCCACGATTTAACGCATCACGACGCTGCTGCTTGGCCTCGTCGGATCGCTCCCCCTGCAGGCGCTTCAAATATTCAGGTGTCACGTCTCCCGTGACGTACTCTCCCGAGAAGCACGAAGTGTCGAAATCCCTGATCTTGGCGTTGTCGTGGCGGACCGCATGCACCAGATCGGTGAGATCCTGATAAATGAGCCAGTCGGCGCCGATGATGGCGCGCACTTCATCGTCGGTCTGGCCCGCGGCCACCAGCTCCGAGACGTCCGGCATATCGATGCCGTAGACGTTGGGATAGCGCACCGGCGGCGCCGCCGAGGCAAAGTAGACCTTCTTGGCGCCGGCCTCGCGCGCCATGTCGATGATCTGCGCCGAGGTCGTGCCGCGCACGATGGAGTCATCGACCAGGAGCACGTTCTTGCCGCGGAACTCGAGATCGATGGCGTTCAGCTTGCTGCGCACCGACTTCGAGCGCTGTTCCTGCCCGGGCATGATGAACGTACGGCCGATATAGCGGTTCTTGATGAAGCCCTCGCGGTATTTGACCCCCAGCAGCTGTGCGACCTGCACGGCGCTGGTGCGGCTCGTGTCCGGGATCGGGATCACCACGTCGATGTCGTGATTTGGACGCTCGCGCTTGATCTTCTCCGCGAGATGCTCGCCCATGCGCAAGCGCGCCTTGTACACCGAGATGTTGTCGATGATCGAGTCCGGCCGCGCGAAATATACGTATTCGAAGATACACGGCGTGTGGCGCGCCATGGCCACGCATTGCTGGGCGTAGAAGCGCCCCTGCTCGTCGATGAACACCGCCTCGCCCGGCGCCACGTCGCGCACCATGTCGAAGCCGAGCATGTCGAGCGCGACGCTCTCGGATGCGAGCATCCACTCGGTGCCCTTCTTGGTGTCGCGCTTGCCGATCACCAGCGGGCGGATGCCGTTCGGGTCGCGAAAGCCGAGGATGCCGTGGCCGATCACCATGGCGACCACGGCGTAGCCGCCGCGGCAGCGCCGGTACACCGCATTCGCCGCGGCAAACACGTCGCCCGGGGTGACGCGGGGCGTGCCGACGCGCTGCAGCTCCGAGGCGAGGACGTTGAGCAGCACCTCGGAGTCGGACCCGGTGTTGAGGTGCCGGCGGTCCTCGCGCACCAGGACTTCGGTCAGCTCGCGCGCGTTGGTGAGATTGCCGTTGTGGCCGAGACACAGGCCGTAGGGGGAATTCACGTAGAAAGGCTGGGCATCGTGCGCGCTGTCGGCGCCCGCCGTCGGATAGCGCACGTGACCGATGCCGATGTTGCCCTTGAGCTTGAGCATGTGCTTTTGCTGAAACACGTCGCGCACCAGCCCCGAGTCCTTGCGCATGAACAGCTCGCCCGCCTCGCTCGTCATGATGCCGGCGGCATCCTGGCCGCGGTGCTGCAGAACCGTCAGCGCGTCATAGATGCGCTGATTGACCGCACTCACTCCAACCATTCCGACGATGCCGCACATGAGGAACCTCCGTCTACCTGGGCCTGACCTTGACACCGGTGAGGCGCTCGAGCCTCGACCAGGGCTCGCCGCGCTCGCCGACCATGCCTCGCAGCCAATCGCCGACGGTCTCGCCGTACGGCACCAGCTTCGAGCGGTCCCACCACGTCTCTTGATTGAGATGCAAGAGTTCCGCACCGATGATCATCAATCCGACCAGGACGGTGCCGCGCAAGAATCCGAATACCAGTCCGACTACTCGATCCAGGGGCCCGAGCCCGACGCTGCGGGTCAAGTAGCTGAGAAGCATGCCGAGCAGCCATCCGAACAACAGCACCAGCAGCAGGATCACCACGCGTCCGATCCACGGCGCAATCTTCGGATCCGCCAGGTAGCCGCCGAGATGCGGGATGACCAGCGGACCGAATTTCCAGGCCGCCCAGATCGCCGCGATCCAGAACGCCAGCGACACCGCCTCGCGCACGAAGCCGCGCAAGAGTCCGATGACCGTGGAGCCCAACAGAACCAACACTATGAGGACATCGGCCCCGGTCAAGCTTTCACCTTATCGCCCCAGGCGCTCCGAGCGCGCGACCCGGCGCATTCTACTAAACCCCGCCCGCACTGTCGTGCAACGGGCGACACAATCGGCAGGCCTCGCCGGCCGCCTCACGATGCCGGTGTGACAATAGTCGCCGAATGCCCCTGCGCCTTGAGCCTCCCCAAAGCGCGCTCGGCAGCGCTGCGATCGGGGAGCGGCCCCATTCTCACCCGGTAGCGCAGCGCGGATCCGGAGCCGCCGGCTACGACGTAAAACGACCCGCCCGCGCCCTGCAATCGATGCGCGAGCTGATCGGCGTTCGCCTTGCTGGCGAAGCTGCCGAGCTGCACGGCCCAGCCATGGCGGGCCGTGGCCGGAGCTTCCATCGGCGCCGCCGGACGCGGCCCGGCTGACACGGATTTGGGGGGCGATGCAGGCGTTTCAAGCGGCGCTTGTGCCGCGGTCTGGGCCTTGAGCGTGGCGACGCTCGGCGCACTTGCCGGGGCGGTCTCGGCGCTCGCGGTATGCGTGCTTTCCTCCGCGGCGCCTGAATTCGGCGCTTCAGCGGGCGCCGCCTGCGAGGCCGCGCCGCTCTCCGGCTCCGCGGTCGCTTTGCTCGTGGCGAGATCCACGACCACGCTGCGCGAGGGGGCGGCGGGCAGACCGGCGGCGAGCGGCGGCAAGCCGGGACGTTTCGGACCGGACAGGAGCTCCGGCACGATGAGCACGATGATCGCCACCAATATCGTGGCCCCGACCAAGCGTTCTTTGAGGCGACGATCCATCATAGGTCTTACTGTGTTCATGGGATGCGCGGCGACACAGTATATTCGCGAAGCGACGCGGCCGGCGAGGACGCGGCCGGCGAGGTCCCGCTCGGCAGACGCGCTCGCGCCTCGAGCCAATCCAGGGCCGGCGCGACCGTGTGGAAGGAGCCGAAGACGACGATCCGATCGCCGGCGCGCGCCGCCGCGAGCGCCGCTGCACAGCCGCCCTCGATGTCCGCGGCGAGGTGTACGGGCGTCTCGAGATGCGGCGCCATGCGCGCCGCGAGCGCCGCGCCGGACGCGCCGCGTGCCCCTTGGGTCGTCGCGATCCACCACTCATCGACCGCCGGGCCGAGCTCGGCGGCCACACCGGCCGCGTCCTTGTCCGCGAGGATGCCGCATACCGCGAGCGTGCGCCCCGGCGCCGGACGGGCGGCGAGATTGGCGGCCAGGACGCGCGCCGCATCCGGATTGTGGGCGACGTCCAGGATCCATTCGACCCCGGCGGCGAGAATGGATTGGAAGCGGCCCTCGAGTCGAACCGCGCGAAGGCCGCTCGCGATGGCCTCAACCGGGATCTCGAGCCTCGGGTGCAGTTCCTCGACGGCCGCGATCGCCGTCGCGGCGTTGGCGTACTGGATGTCGCCGGCGAGTGCGGGGACGGGTAGATCGTCGAGGTCCCAGCGCGGGCCGCGATAGCGCCAGCGCTCCTCCCGGCGGCTGAACTCGAACTCGTGGCCCAAGCGCTTGAGCGGCGCTTGATGCGTCCGAGCCAGTTCCTCGAGCACGCCGGGCAGCGCTAAGCTGCCGAGCACCGCCGGAACGTGTGCGCGGAAAATCCCTGCCTTCTCGCGCGCGATCGCCTCACGGGTGGCGCCGAGAAATTCCTGATGATCGAGACCGATGCTCACCACTACGGCGACTGTCGGGTCCACCACGTTGACGGCGTCCAGACGCCCCCCCATGCCGACCTCGAGCACCCAGGCATCGAGCCGCGCCGATTCGAACACCAGAAAGGCCGCGAGCGCGTTGTACTCGAAAAAGGTGAGCGAGATGGCACCGTCGGAGCCCGACGCGCCCGGCCGGCACGCCTCCTCGATACGCTCGAAGGCCGCGAGCAGCGCGGGCACATCGACCTTCTCGTTGTCGATGCGGATGCGCTCGCGGTAGTCGCGCAGATGCGGCGAGGTGAAGGTGCCCACCCGGTACCCCGCCGCCCGAAGAATGGCCGTCGCATGAGCCGCGACCGAGCCCTTGCCGTTGGTGCCGGCGATGGTGATGACGGGGACGCTCGGCTGCCGCCAGCCGAGCCGGCGCAGCACGCGCTCGAGCCGCTCGAGCCCGAGGTCGATCGATTGGGGGTGTACCCGTTCCTGGTGGGTCAGCCACTCCTGGAGGCTGCGCAAGGCGCGAGGACCTCAGGCCGCTGCGGGTTCTTTGCCCATCAGCAAGCGCAGCATCGCGCCGATGCGATCGCGCAGCTCACGCCGGTCGACGATCATGTCGAGCGCACCGTGCTCGAGCAGGAATTCGCTGCGCTGAAACCCCTCCGGCAGGGTCTCGCGCACCGTTTGCTGGATGACGCGCGGTCCGGCAAAACCGATCAGCGCCTTCGGCTCGCCGATGTTGATGTCGCCGAGCATTGCGAGGCTTGCGGACACGCCGCCCGTGGTCGGGTCGGTCATCACCGAGATGAACGGCAGGCGCGCCTCCGACAAGCGCTTGAGCGCGGCGCTGGTCTTGGCCATCTGCAACAGCGAATAGAGCGCCTCCTGCATGCGCGCTCCGCCGCTCGCCGAGAAGCACACCAGCGGCATGCGGTGCTCGAGGCAGTGCTCGATCGCGAGCACGAACTTCTCGCCGACCACCGATCCCATCGACCCGCCGAGAAAGCGGAACTCGAACGCGCAGGCGACGATCTCCAGGCCCGCGAGCGTCCCTGACATCACGATGAGGGCGTCGCGCTCGCCGGTTTGCTTCTGCGCCTGGACGAGACGGTCCTTGTAGCGCTTCGAGTCCTTGAACTTGAGCGGATCCTCCGGCTCGACCTTGGCGGCGATCTCCTTGGTGGATCCGGTATCGAGGAACTTGAGCAGCCGTTCGCGCGCGTTGATGCGCATGTGGTGGCTGCACTTGGGGCAAACGTGAAGGTTGCGCTCGATTTCGGCGCGATACAGCACGGCATCGCAAGCCGGGCATTTGATCCACAGACCCTCGGGCACGGAGCGCGTGCGGCGCTCGGTCTTGATGCGCGAGGGAACGATCCGTTCGAACCAAGTCATGCGACAGTGTAGCAAAACCGCCCTGCGGGCGCAGGGATGGCGTGCGCGGGAGGATATTCCACGCGCCACAGATACAGGCCCGCGGCGGGCGCGGTCGCGCCGGCCAGGCGCCGATCGCGGCTTTCGAGAATGCGCTTCATCGCGCACCGCGGATCGCTGCCGCTCTGTACCTCGAGCAGCGTCCCGACGATGTTGCGCACCATGTGATGCAGGTAGGCATTTGCCGAGATCTCGATGCACAGGGAATCGCCGTGCTGCTCGACGCTGATGCGCTCGACGCGCCGCATCTTGGACTTCGACTGACATTCGACCGAGCGGAACGCCGAGAAGTCGTGCTCGCCCACGAGCACTTGCGCCGCTCCCCGCATGGCGTCGACGTCGAGCGCCTTGTGGATCCAGGCCGTGCGCCCAGCGCCAAGCGCCGAGCGGGCGCTGCGGTTCAAGATGTGGTAGCGGTAGATCCTGCGCAGCGCCGTGTGCCGCGCGTGAAAATCCCCCGCGACCTCTCCTGCCCACTGCAGTGAGATGTCGGGCGGCAAGCGCGTGTTGGCGCCGAGCACCCAGGCGCGCGGGGTGCGGCGAGCGGCAGTGTCGAAGTGGATGACCTGACCCAGGGCGTGCACGCCGGCATCGGTACGCCCGGCGCACACCGCGGCCAGCGGTGCACCGGCCACGAAACCGAGCGCCGCCTCGACCGTCGCCTGCAGTGATTTCGCGTGCGCCTGGGACTGCCAGCCGGCATAGGCGCTGCCGTCGTACTCGAGCAAGGCGGCCATGCGCAGCGGCGCAGGCAGAGTGGCCTCGGGCCGCGAGTCGGCAGCCGGGGCGTCGCCGCGGCGGCCGGGATCGGTCATCGGGAGCGTCCTAGCCGGGCAGCGATTCGATCAGACGCGAGGCTTCCTGTTTCTGGCTCGCAGAGCCTTCCTGCACGACTTCTTCCAGAATGCTGCGAGCCCCTTCCGGATCGCCCATGTCCATGTAGGCGCGCGCCAAATCGAGCTTGGTGCCCACCTCGCTCATGGTCACCGGCTCGAGCTCGACGATGGGCAGGTCGACCGCCTTCATCTTGTTGGTCGAGGCCTGGAATTTGTTGGTCGGATGCTCGCTGCCGTTCATCGCCTCGCCCACGTCGAGATCGACACGGCGGTTGCGCTGACTCGCCTCGAACACCTCGTTCGAGAACACTTCCTCGGCGGCCCGCGGTTGCTCGACGGTATCGCCGCTGCCGAGCGCCGTGGCGAGTCGGTCGAGGTCCAGGTCGATGCTGTCGGCATTGATACCGCGCAGCTTCGAGGTCGAATCGATGTCGACCTTGTCCGGATCGCGGATGTCCGAGAACTCGGTGCTCGGCTTGACGCGCTGAGTCGCGTTGGCCGGGTTCTGCTCGCGCGGCATCAACACGGTCGGCGCGGACTCGGGCGGCAGCACCGCGGTCTTGATCTCCTCTTGCGGCACGTCGAGATCGGCGATGAACGAGGCTTCGAGCTCGCGCTCGAGCTCGGTGAGATCGCGGTCGCGGGAGTTGGCGGCCGCCTCTTCCATCATTCGCCGCGAGCGCTCGTCGAGACCCGCGACCATGGTCGGCGCGTCGGCCGGATGATCGGTCTCCTCGAGCGGAGAAAGGTGGTCGCCGGACGGCGCGCCGGTCTCCTCGAGATGATCGAGATGCAGACCGAGGTCGTCGATCGCCACCTCGGCCGTCTGGTCGGCGCGCTGCGGCGGCATTTTCGGCTGCCGCATCTCGGTGGTCTTGAGGACGGGCGACTCGGTGGTCGGCGCGTCGGCGAAGCTGGCAACTTCCGCTTCGACGGTCGGCTCCTCGCGCGGCGGGGCATCCGAGCCACGATCCGGAGTGTCTAGCGTGAAATCGAGGTCCGAACTGGAATGCAGCTGCGGCGATTCGTTGGTGTTCGCGGTGTCCTCGTTGACCTTCGTCTCATCGTGGCTGCGCTCTCCTTCCGGGTCGCCGAACAGATCGATGTCGACGCGATTCTCGCCGCCCTCGAGATTGAGATCGACCAGGGCGCCGGCCCCGCGCCCGCTGCCGGGGCTGGCGGCGAATAGAGGCTCTCCCGGACAGATCTGCTTGCCCATGATCACGATCTTGTCCCACTCGCCGGCGGGCGCCTGATCGCGCGTGTCCGCGAGTTCCTTCGCGGTTTGCAGGAAGGCATCCTTGTTGCCCCACACGAAGTAGATCTCGAGCAGCTTCATGCGCAGATCGCGCCGCCCGGGCTCGCGCTCGAGCGCGATGCGCACGAGGTCGGCGGCCTGATCGTACAGCCCGTAGGCCATGTGGAAATCGGCCTCGGCCAGCGGATCGCCCTGGTCGAGATTCACCGCGCTCTCGCTCGACATCGTGTCTTCCGGCGAGACGGTGCGCAGCTCGCCCGTGTCGCCGAAGCGGCCTGTCTCGGCGGTGAAGTCCGGCACCGGATGCTGACCGGACTCCTCGACCACGATCGACTCATTGCTGCGGGTGTTGCGCATCGCGCTGAGCCGCGCCGCCGACTCGTTCATGTCCGAGACGTGGGTTTCATCCAGCACCGAGCCGAGATCGTTCATCGAGCCGTCGGAGCTGTTCTTGCGCTTGCGCCAGGCGACGAACACCAGCGCCGCGACGATGGCGAGGAGCACGCCGAGCGGCACTTGCCAGTTGTCTTCGATCCAATCCAGCCACGAGCCGGAGGCGGCCGGCGCAGCCGTGACGGGCTTCTTCGCCACGGGGGTTGGCGGCGAGGGCGGCGGCGGTGTGACCGTCTCGGGCGGCGTCGCAGCCGTGACCGGCGGCGTCGGCTGGGGCGGCGGCGCCTGCGTCGTAGCCGGAGGCGGAGGCGTTTGCGCCGTCTTGGTCTCCGGTGGCGGCGGCAGCGGGCGCTCCTGCACGACCGGGGGCGGGTTCTTGCCGGCCGCTGCGGGTCCTCCAGCCTTGTGCTGAAGCTCCGCGAGCTCGGCGTTACGAATGTCGATCAGGCGCTTGGACTCGGCGAGCTGCCCCTCGAGATCCTTGACGCGGTCGCGCAGCGCCTGAGTCTCGCTCGAGGTGCCGTTGCCCGCGGCCGCGACGGCGGGAGTGCCGTTCCCCCCGGCGGTGGGGCTGACGAGGCGAAGATGCCCGCCGCTCTCGCCGGAGCCGGGCGCGGAGCGCCACGCATCCATCTGGCGATGCACTTCGCCGATCGCCTCTTTCTGATTGAGCGCGGCGATGTCGTCCCCGCCAGGAACCCGCAGCACCGCGCCCTGGCGCAGCACATTGATGTTGCCGCCGAACGCGGCGGGATTCGCCCGATAGAGGGCGATCATCGTCTGATCGAGATCCGCGCGCGACTCGGCATGCAGGCTGTGCGCGATCTTGGTAAGCGTGTCGCCCTTGGCGACCGTCACGGTCGCGGGCATCGCCCCGCCCGCCTCGGACGCGGCTTCGGCAGGGGGAGCGGATTCGGCGGGAGCGCTCGGGGTCGCGGCCGCGGGGGTCTCGCTCGACGCCGCGGACGCGCTCGAGGAACGGCGCGACCGCGAGCGGTGACCCGACTTCGGCAGCGGCGTCGGCTCGGAAGTGGCGGCGGAGGAGGTCGAGGGCGCGGCCGCTGCGGCGCTCGGCGCGTTCGCGGAGCTCGTGGCGTTATTCGCCGTGCTCGGCGCCGTCACCGGCGAGCCGGCGTTCTCGCCGGGCGTATACACGGGCGGATCGAGCAGCACGGTGTACTCGCGCATCAGGTGGCCGCGGGCCCAATTGACGTCGACGAGGAAGGTCACGAACGGCTCGGGAACCGATTCGCCCGAGCGCACGTTCAACACATCGCGCCCGTCTTTCTTGATGACCTTGAAAGTGAACGTGGACAGGAAGGGCGGGCGGTCTATGCCGTAGCGGGTGAAGGCTTCGCGCGGGGCGAGAGTGGCGCGCAAGGCGGTCAGTTCTTCCGGGGTCGCGGCAATGATGTCGATGTCCGCGTTCATCGGCTCGTTCAGGGCCGAGTTCAGGTGGATTTCGCCGAGCCCCAACGCCCACGACGAGGTCGACCACAATGAGGACAGAGATAGAAGGCCCGCCAACAGCATTATGCGCGGCATCGTCACTGACATTTCGACTCCCAGAAATCGGCTAGGCGAGAGGCTAAACTTCATTGTCCAATAAGAGCTTGGAATGGAATTTTCATTTGCCTTCAACTGCCTTTGACATAAGCGAAACTATATCTTACCGGGGACTATTTACCAAAATCTGGGCCACGGAAACTGCGTTATGTGCCGCACATTTCCGAACATTATCGGCGACGACCCAAAAATTTAGAGCCCGATCACGGGTCATATCCGACCGCACGCGCCCTAGGTATACCCTATCCGGAGTCCTGGCCACTGTGGCCGGCGTCGGAAATTGAGCGCTTGAGCCTGGGTCGATGACGCTGACACCGTTGCCGCAACGCAGCACCTCGAGCGCGGCCGCCACCGTCAGGGGCCGCTCGAAGGCCGCGTGCACGGCAAGGCTGTGACCGAAAAACACCGGCACGCGCACCGCCGTGGCGTTGATCGCGAGCTGCGGCGCGTCGAGCAGCCGGCGCGTCTCGTCCCAGAGCCTGCGCTCCTCGCGCGACACCCCCTCCTCGTCCATACGGTCGACTTGCGGGATCACGTTGAAGGCGATCTGCCTTCCGAACGCCCTGCCGCGCGGCGTGCGGCCGCTCAGCATCGCCACGGTCTCGCCGGCGAGCTCGTCCATCGCCGCTCGGCCGCCGCCCGAAACCGCTTGATAGGTCGCGACCTCCACTCGGCTTAAGCCCGCGAGCGCGTGCAGCGGTGCGAGCGCCGTCGCGAGCGCGACGCTCGCGCTGCCGGGGAGCGCCACCAATCCGCGTACGCCTAAGCCCGCAAGCACGCTCGGGTTGACGTCGGCCGCCACCAGCGGCACGTCCGGGCGCGCACGCAACGCGGGCGAGTTGTCGATCACCCAGGCATGCGCGCCGGCCGCCTCGGCGTAGCGCTCGGCGAGCGCTGTGCGTCCGCAGAAGAACGCCAGATCGACGCGTGAAAAGTCGAACGCCGCGACATCTTCGGCCTTGGTGTCCTCGCGCGCTCCCTCCTCGTTGCGCACCGCGCGGCCGACGTGCCGCTCCTCGTCGAGCGCGTGCAGCTCGGCGAACGGGAATCCCCTCGCGTGGAGCTCCTGGATCACCGCCTCGCCGATGAGACTCGTGGCGCCCACCACGGCGACGCGCGGCGCGCGCGCGGGGGCGCCGGCGCTCACGGGCGCCCCCGGGTGATCTCGGGCGTCCTCTGCACGACGTCGGCGCATTGAGCGCGGAATCTCAGGTAATGATCCATGAGCACGAGAGCCATCATTGCCTCGGCAATGGGCGTCGCGCGAAAGCCGACGCACGGATCGTGCCGGCCGGTGGTCGCGATCTCGCAGGCGTTGCCCTCGAGGTCGATGGTCGCGCCCGGCACCGTGATGCTCGAGGTGGGCTTGAGCGCGAGGCTCACCACGATGTCCTGACCCGAGGAGATGCCGCCGAGCACGCCGCCTGCGTGGTTAGTCGTGAATCCGGAGGGGGTGAGCTCGTCGCGGTGCTGCGAGCCGCGCTGCTCGACGGCCCTGAAACCGTCGCCGATCTCGACACCCTTCACCGCGTTGATGCCCATCATGGCGCTCGCCAGATCCGCATCCAGGCGCTCGAAGACGGGTTCGCCGAGACCGGGCGGCACCCCTCGGGCGGTGATCGTGACGCGCGCGCCGATCGAATCGCCAGCCTCGCGCATGCGCCAGACAAGATCCTCGAGCTCCTGGATGCGCCTCGGGTCCGGACAGAAGAAGGGATTCCCATAGGCGCTCAAGGGATCGACGGGCTCGAGCACAAGAGGTCCCATCTGCGCGAGATAGCCGTGGATGGTCACGCCGAGCCGATCGTTGAGGTACTTGCGGGCGACCGCGCCCGCCGCCACGCGCATCACCGTCTCGCGCGCGGACGAGCGGCCGCCGCCGCGATAGTCGCGAAAGCCGTATTTCTGCTGGTAGGTGTAGTCGGCGTGGCCCGGCCGGAAGCGGTCCTTGATCTTCTCGTAATCGCGCGAGCGCTGATCCTCGTTCTCGACCAGGAGACCGATGGGTGTGCCGGTGGTCTTGCCTTCGAACACGCCGGAGAGGATGCGCACCGTGTCGCTCTCGCGCCGCTGAGTCGTGTACTGCGAGGCGCCGGGACGGCGGCGGTCCACATCTTTTTGCAGGTCCGCCTCGGTGAGCACCAGTCCCGGCGGACAGCCGTCGATGATGCACCCCAGGGCCGGCCCGTGGCTCTCGCCGAAGCTTGTCACCGTGAACACCCGTCCGAACGTATTTCCAGCCACGCGCTTACTTCTCCTTCAAGTCGGCCGCCCGCAGAACAAACACCCCGCCGCCGCCCATCGCGATCTCCGGCCAGATGAAGGGCAATCGGGGAAACGCGCGCATGAGCGCCCTCTCCGTGTTTCCGACCTCCACCACCAGGATGCCCTCGTCGGCGAGGTACCGCGGCGCCGCCGCAAGGATGGCCCGCACCGAATCGAGGCCGTCCGCTCCCGAGGCAAGGGCGATGCGCGGCTCGAAGGCGTACTCTCGCGGCAGCGCACGCATCTCCGAACGCCCGACATAGGGCGGATTACTCACGATGATATGGTACCGGCACGGCGGCACGGCGGCGAAATGATTGGATCGCAAAACCTTTACCCGGTCCCCGAGCTTCCGCAGGCGCACGTTGCGCCGGGTCACCGCGAGAGCCCCCGTCGAGATGTCGACCGCGTCGACGCGGGCGCGCGGAAAGGCCTCGGCGCATGCCAGCGCGATCGCGCCCGAACCCGTGCCCATGTCGAGTATGCGGCGAACGCCGCGACTCGCGATCCACGGGGAGAAGCGCGCGGCGATGAGCTCCGCGATGGGCGAGCGCGGCACGAGCACACGCTCGTCGACGTATAGCGGAAGACCGGCGAAGAACGCACGGTGCGTCAAGTAGGCGAGCGGCACACGCCGCTTGATGCGCTCCCCGAGCAGCGCGTCGATGAGCGCGCGACCCCGGCGGCTCAGATGTTCGCCGTAGACGGCGCTGCCCTTCGCGTGCGGCAACCGCGCCGCGTAGAAGACGAGTTCGGCGGCCTCGTCGCGAGCGTTGTCCGTGCCGTGTCCGAAGTGCACGTGGGCACGAGCGAGCGAGCGAGCACAGCGCTCGATGGCGGCACCCACCGTCTCGGAAGTCTCCGCCTCGGGCGGCGTATGGGATAATCGGCGCATGATTCCTCAATCCAGAACCTGGGCAATCGTGCTCACGGGCGCCGCCGCCCTGTTGGGCTTCTGCGCCGCACTGCTGTGGCGCTATTCGTCGCCGCAGATCCAGCTCGCGACGGGCACCTATCTCGCGCCCGCCCGCGCGCTGCCGGATTTTAGCCTGATCGATCAACGCGGCGCGCCTTTCGGGCCGCGCAATCTCGATGGGCACTGGTCGCTCATGTTCTTCGGCTACACGAACTGTCCCGACTTCTGTCCGACCACGCTCACTACGCTCGCGGCGATGGAGAAAAATCTGCGGATTGAGGGCGCGACGCAGCCGCAGGTGGTATTCATCTCGGTGGATGCGCAGCGCGATACGCCGCAACAGCTTGCCAAGTACATACCTTACTTCGATGCGAGCTTCATCGGCGTCACCGCGGCGAATCAGCCCACGATCGAGGCGCTCGCGCGCAAGCTCGGTGTGGCCGTGGCGCTCGTGCCGAGCGCGGGCGGCGGCTACACCGTCGATCACTCGGGCGCGATTTTCGTGATCGATCCTACGGCCAAGATCGCCGCGATCCTCACCGGACCGTTCACGGCGGATACCTTGCTCGAGGATTTCGATCGCATCGTGGCCGTGCACGGATGAAGGCGGAGTTCCGCGCCCGGCTGTTCGTCTGGTTTCAGCACGCTCTGCCCCATCACCTTCTGTCGCGCCTGATGCTTGCGGCTACGCGCGTGCGGACGCCCTGGTTCCGCAAGCTCCTGATCCGCGGCTTTCTCGCCCTGTTCGCGGTCGACACGAGCGAGGCCGCCGAGAGCGATCCTTATCGCTATGCGAGCTTCAACGAGTTCTTCACGCGCGCCCTGAAGACGGGCGCACGCCCGATTGCCCCGGGCGCCTCCGATCTCGCCTGTCCGGTCGACGGCCGCGTGAGCGAGTGCGGCGCGCTCGAAGGGGATTCGCTGCTGCAAGCCAAGGGCCGGCATTACAGCGTGATCGATCTCTTGGCCGGCCAGGATTGGGCCGCGCGCTTCTGCGGCGGTTCGTTCGCGACGATCTATCTAGCGCCGTTCAATTATCATCGCGTCCACATGCCGGCGCGCGGACGCCTCCTCGATACGGTGTACGTGCCCGGGCGGCTCTTCAGCGTGAACGAGGCCACCGCACGGCGCGTGCCACGCCTCTTTGCGCGCAACGAGCGCGTGCTCACGCTGTTCGAGGGCGAGTTCGGGCATTTCGCCGTGGTGCTGGTGGGCGCGCTGAACGTGGGCAGCATGGCCACCGTATGGGCGGGCGACATCACCCCGGCCGCGCGCCGCACGATCGCGCACATCCCCGCCGCCGACACCATCCTCGACAAGGGGGCCGAGCTTGGACGCTTCAACATGGGATCGACGGTGATCGTGCTGCTTCAGCCCGGACGCGTTCGCTGGCGGCCATCGCTCGCCGCGGGCACTGCCGTGCGCATGGGCGAGTGCCTGGGAGAGCTCAGGTGAGCGCGCGCGAGCCGCAAAGCTTCGGGCCTGCGAGCGATTGGCGTCCGGCGGCAACGCGTGCTGCGTTGCATCGGCGGGCCGCGATGCTCGCGCGCGTGCGCACGTTCTTTACAGAGCGCGGCGTGCTCGAGGTGGAGACGCCCACTTTGAGCGCGGGCGGCGTGACCGACCCGCAGATCGAATCCTTGGTGAGCCGCATAAGAGGCCTGCCGCACGAGTTCTATTTGAGCACTTCCCCGGAATTCGCCATGAAGCGATTGCTCGCCGCCGGAAGCGGCGACATCTATCAGTTGTGCAAGGTGTTCCGCGACGGCGAGCGAGGCCGCTGGCACAACCCCGAGTTCACCCTCCTCGAGTGGTACCGCGTCGGGTTCGACGATACCGCGCTGATGAGCGAGGTCCTGCTCCTCATCGGCGAGCTGCTCGCCCCCGAGCGGCGCTTCCCGGGCGCAGAGCGGCTCACCTACGCCGAAGCGATGCGGCAGTACGCGGGCGTCGATGCGCACACCGCGGACGATCGCGAGCTCGACGCCGCGGCGCAGCGCTTAAGGGTCGCGTGCGAGGCCGATCTCGACCGCGACGCCAAGCTCGATTTGCTGATGGGCCTCGCCGTCGGCCCGCAGCTGGGGCGCGAGCGCCCCTGCTTCATCTATGACTATCCCGCCTCGCAAGCCTCGCTCGCGCGCTTGAAGCCTGGACTGCCGCGGGTGGCAGCTCGCTTCGAGCTCTACCTCGACGGCATCGAGCTCGCCAACGGCTTTCACGAGCTGGCCAATCCCGCAGAGCAGCGCGCGCGGTTCCTGTTGGATCTAGCGACGCGGCGCGCTCGCGGCCAGGTTGAGCCGCGCATGGACGAGAGGCTTCTGGCCGCGCTCGAGGCGGGCATGCCCGATTGTGCGGGGGTCGCGCTCGGGTTCGATCGATTGGCGGCGATCGCGCTCGGCGCGAGCCGCTTGTCCGAGGCTATGGCGTTCTCGATCGACAACGCGTAAAACGCCGCCGCCACCTTTGCCGCCGGCCCTTGCCGCGGGCGCAACCCCCGCCCCCGGCTCAGCCCTTGCCGCGGGACAGATACTCGCCGGTGCGCGTATCGATGCGGATCGTTTCGCCCTCGTTGATGAACAGCGGCACGCGCACCGTGGCGCCCGTCTCGAGCTTCGCGGGTTTCGATCCGCCGGTGGCCGTATCGCCGCGCAGACCGGGATCGGTCTCGACCACCTTGAGCTCCATGTGGGCCGGCGGCGTCACCACCAGGGGAACGCCGTTCCACAGGGTGACGATGCAGAGCGTCCCGTCCTTGAGCCACTGCGCACCCTCGCCCACCGACTGCTTCGATGCGGTGATTTGCTCGAAGGTGTCGGGCACCATGAAGTGAAAGAAATCACCGTCGGAATACAGATACTGCATGTCCGTATCCACGACGTCCGCGGCCTCGACCGTGTCGCCCGACTTCCAGGTGCGCTCGATGGTGCGGCCCGTCTTGAGGTTGCGCACGCGCACACGGTTGAATG